>ERZ791737.463-NODE-463-length-33869-cov-14.264328_pt1 | contig 33869 bp, 28 predicted proteins | sample MGYA00510042_ERZ791737 | MGnify/ENA primary metagenome ERZ791737 (study PRJEB30046, sample SAMN00791965) | human gut metagenome | study: EMG produced TPA metagenomics assembly of the A metagenome-wide association study of gut microbiota in type 2... | reverse complement strand
AGCCAGTCACTTATTATTCGCTAGTGGTGAGCGAAAAATATTTTCGAGCCAGTCACTTATTATTCGCTAGTGGTGAGCGAAAAATATTTTCGAGCCAGTCACTTATTATTCGCTAGTGGTGAGCGAAAAACATTTAATAGACAAACATCCATTAAATAATCCGCATACAATAACACGGATCATCATAAACCGTTCGCATTCAGAGCTGCGAAACACTCATTATTAAGGATTTCTCCTTCCATCATTATTATACGCTAAATATCTCAAATAAGCAATACTTACAATGAAAATTTTTAATTATTTTACTATAAAAACAAATTTATAAAAATAGTAAAATAGTTAACAATATTGCTATTTTTCCATTTCTGTATTTTTCTCTTTTTTTAACGCAATTGACCTATCTGAAATGTCAGATAATACATATTCATTAATGATACTCTGAGCTTCTCTAAGCCGTTCAATTACATCATTAATTTGTTTAGCTTCCGTTTCGAGCAATTTTATTTTTTCATCATTACTTTTTATAAGAGCTACTATATCCGACTTGTTAACCTTATTAGGATCAATCGACAATTGCTTTAATTCTGACATTACATACTCATAAGATGCAAGCTCATTGCCATATTTGTTCTCAAATTTTCTTCTTGTAAACCTTGAAAATTTCAATTTACTGTAATCATCAGCTACAGCTTTCAGTTTTTCATAGGATAAAATGAGTTTACCTATATTTTTAAATTCAATAACTTTTTTATCCAAATCAATCAATTTATGTTTAGTATCGTAAGCCTGTCTTGATAGTTCATCAATCTTAATAGCGAAATCGCTATAATAAACTACTCCTTGCTTTCTACTATAAGAAGCTGCATCAGCCAGCTTATGTAACTGTTCTCTGTTCTTAATTTGTCTGTCTTTTATATAATCCTCAATAGGGATTTCTTCATTACCATTAGACTTTAATATTTTACTTTCTCTATTCAAATCTGTACTATCAGAAGAATAAATAGAAATCAAATTGTCACCTAACAGCATTGATTTTGCCGTAAGTGTTTTATCAAAAATATGATATTCCTTATCGCTTTCAATAGCAAGATTATCACTTGCAAGATACAAATACTGTTCACTTTCAGGCATAGATAATAAGTAACCAGAAGATAATTTTTTATAAATAAACTTCTGATCAATCACATATTTTTCTTTATTCAGATTTTTTGCTATACGCTGTTCTATAGCAGTTTTTGTATAGTTATCCCCTATTCTCTTTCCTCTAATGTAACGTGTTTGAGTTTCATCAGGAGTTTTGAACGCTATATGTTTGCCCTCTTTAATGAAAAATCCATCAGCAAGCAAAAACTTTTTAAACTCATCATAAGACGTGCATTTTGGAATAGTTTCATCAATTTTATTCTGAATAATTTGAAACCAGGATAAGCCTTCTTTGCTTACCATCCATTCTTTATAAGACTTGCCTCTGCCCTTAGATTTAACAACGGAAAGATTATTTTCTTCACAAATTAAATCATTAATTTCTCGCATTTTGGCAACAGTCTTATAAGGCTGACTGCGAAATTTTTTGTAATCTCGAAAAGATACAGCGTTGAAAATAATATGATTGTGTACGTGTTTTTTGTCAATATGAGTTGCTATAACATACTCATATTTTCCTTTTAAAAACTTTTCTGCAAATTCAATTCCAAGTTTATGTATTTGCTCAGGAGTAACCTTATCATTATCATTTATATCAAAGCTCTGAATCATATGATATGCAAGATTGTTAGCTCTGCCAGTATTTGTATAATCACCAGTCATTTCAAGAGCCATTCTTCTTGTTAAATCAAATTCTATTGCCGCCGTTTCAGTTGCACAATTAAAAGACGATACCAACTGAGTACCGTTTGGCATAATCGTTTTATCCGGATTAGTAATATATTCAATTGACTTAGCTACTGTTGACTTAATAGCGTGGATTTTAGCAATTGCCATATTTCTTCAACTTTCTTGTCTATATCTTTTAAATCATCAGCATAAACACGGCCAGTTTGATTTGCCCTTCGTGCAATCTGATTTATATTTGTGCCTATACGATTCATCGCAACTGTTACTTCTTTAATAGCAGATAAATCGGTATTTACAACTACACCATCTATTAACATTTTTCGGTAAAAAGCACCTTTATTTTTTATACCGGACAATTCTTGCCTTTGCTCAATTAATTTTTTTTCTTCTTCATTTACCGTAAATTTAATTTGTATCGCTCTTTTGCGATTTGCCATAAGCACACTTCCTAAAAATGTTTAATGTGAAACATTTCGTATAATAGGGGTTTGGGGAATTCCCCAATAAAAGGGTTTGGGATTATCCCAACAAGCCGCAAGTGTGTACACACTTGCAATGCTTGCTAAATTTGTTCTTTACCGTATCTACATTTTAGCACAGCTAAAATGTTTTTTCAACTATAAAAAATAAATTAAAAAAGCAAAGCATCATTAACCGTATGATTAACCTTAGAAATTGATTTTTTGTCAGCTGATACTGTAATTCCAATTCTTGCCATTTTTACTCCTCCACATCATTTGCTTTTGCATTATTTGGTATATAGATGTTGTAAATTGTTTTGTCGTCAGAAGGGTTAACCCACGATATATAAAAAACAGGGTTAACGCTATTTTCGTCGATGTGTGTCAAATATTTTTCAATTCTGGCATCTTCTGACTCAACATACTTTATATTCATCTTAACACTGTTCTTTGGCACTTCAATCGTTTTGTCAGAGGTATTGAAATAGTAATACTTATCATCTTCTAAATAATATGCTGTACTTGATATAGGGGTTATTTTGTCAGAACTTTCAAGCTCCATCTTGCCACCACTAATCATTGATGAGTATATTACACATCCCATAAAACAGATAAATACCAAATCAGTTATTATAATACTTGAGAGAAATATATCGTCTATGCAATTAACGGCTTTTGATAACTTTATTATTTTACTTTCATATTTTTTGTTATTCTCATCGTCACACCAACATAATTTATCATACTTTCTATGAATTAAGCTATAGACGATGAAAGAAAAAATCAGCAAGATTATGCTGATAATAAAGATAATAAAAAATAACATAATTTAATTCCTCCTATACTATTCCATATCGACTGAAAACTCTGTTGTAATCGAGCCTTCAGGAATATAAATTTTATACTTTTCTCCTGTACATGAAATTCTGAGCGACAAAAGAGGTTCAAAAGTAAGCGGATTTTCAGTTGCTTTTTCGTCAGCCGATTTTACTATAGTATCTATGTGCGGAGTATCCTTAGTATAGATTATTTCGCAATCGTCAGCCTTAATTTTGCTTGCTTTGTAACTGCCACTATCAGTTTTGTAGTAGTAATAATAGTATTGCTCAGTATTTACTTCGCCGCACCCAATAAAAAAACTGCCCTGTACATCACGATTGTCTTTAAAATTAACAATATTTTGACTGCTTTTTACTTCATCTGATAGTTTAGGCGGTATCAAAAAAATTGATTTCCTTACGTGATTCGCTGAATTTTTGTTACAAATATGAAAATATGAATTTCAAGAAGTCTTATCTGTCAAGATATTCCGACAAGTATTGAGATAAAGCTGCTTGAACAACTTCGCTTTTTTTTAGGCCATCATTAGCAGCTTTCAAGGCAAGAGCTTTATCCATACTTGGAGTTAAATAAAAGCCTTTACTAACCATAGGATCATCCTGGTCTTGCGAATTAAACCCATTTAATAACTGATCAATTTTAGAACTGTTCATTTATTCATCCTCCTGCAAATAATCCTTTAGATAAACAGTCAAAGCTGATTGAAATATATCATTTTTTTTCAAACCTTGTTCGGCCGCCATTAAACTTAAAGCACGATCTAATGAGCGTGGAATTCTATAAGTTCGCTTAATTCCATCAGAAAAATTCTTTCTTGTTTTTACATCAGTCTTAGTTGTGCGAACATTAGCTTCTTCTTCAATATCTGATTTCCCACCAAAAGAATTCAGACTAATATTTCCTAAAAGCTGCTCAACTTTTGATTGACTATCAAAACTCTTTCCCATTTTATTTTTTCTCCTTATCCAAAAATTCTATCACAAAATTATGATAATCTTGAGATACAGTACAGTTCCTATTATATTTTGAAATAACTACTTGCTCGTACTGAGCTTCCTCAACGACAATTGATGTACGAATATTAGTATCATACAAACTACACCCCAGACGATCAGCAAGTTGAGATATTATTTCTCTATTAGCTTTTGAAATTTTTGTATTTTGATTATACCGAGTAATCAGAATTCCGTTAACTAATAAAGAAGGATTAAAATATTTTTTCACACCTGCAATTGTTTCAAAAAGTTGTAAAAAAGCACGAGTTGAAAAAGCTCCAGCATTAGAAGGTATAAGAACTTCATCAGCAGCAGTAAGAGCATTAACTGTTAATATGCCAAGGTTCGGCGGAGTATCAACCAAAATATAATCATATCTATCTTTAATTTCTGATAACGACTCTTTCAGTTTATATTCTCTGCCAGGCTTATTCATTTCCTGTTCTGCACCTGCTAACAATAAATCTGATGCAACTATATCTACATTTTCTGAAGATTTAATAACATCTGAAATTTTTGCTTTTCCGCATAACACATTATACATAGACTTATCATCTGATTCATCAGACACATTTAGATACTGACTAAGATTGCATTGCGGATCTAAATCAATAAGTAAAACACGATTTCCAAATTCAGCCAGTTCATAGCCGAATGAAGCAGTAGTAGTAGTTTTAGCTACACCACCCTTTTGATTTGTAACAGTAATAACTTTCATATTTTTTCAACCTCCGTAAAATCCTGTTTACAAGATTCATAATATTTGCAAAAAAAACAACAATGATGGCAAGACTTTTTTCCTCTTAACCAAAATCTGAATCTAATCATCCAATTCATATAATCCCTCCAAACTAGCTACTATTATAGTAAACTATTTTTGTACTAAGCAATATTACTATAGTAATAAAATAAATTCTGCAATTCGGCAAAAGCAAAATTATTATGTTGTTCTTCAATTTTTTCTAAATATGAACGGTCAAAAATAAAGAATAACACTATTTAACTATAAATATAGTTTACCATAACACTACAAAAAAGTCAAGCTATTTAACGATAAAACTATATAAATATTTTTCCCGTTTCAAAGTACATACAGCTTAACTACAAAAATAGTTTTAAAGTAAACTATCGTTATTTTTTTACTACAAACTACAAATGCATTCTACGAAAAAATGCAAAAATCAAAACATTAGATTTTAAATTACGGTAAAAAAGAAAAGGCGATTTTGACTTCAAACGAAAAAACAACTTACGAGATTTATTTAAAAAAGCACTTGACAAATTTGCAACAGCTGATAAAATTATTTATTTTTAGGATTACGGCTCGGCTCGGCTGGGCAGAGCTATCCTGTTGATGAAACAACAGAACGCTCTGCCACACTAAAATTCAATACCGTTATTTTTGAGGTATCCGTATTCCGTATTCCGTGTGTTATCCCTGAGCCTGCCGTTTAAACAGCAGCACACTTAACAAGCACCAAGCACCAATCTTCAACTTGCTAAGGATTTCTCCTTATTGTGTGTTTCCTGGACTGACAAAACCATAAGTCCCATGCAATTCCACCGCAGGATAGTTTTAACCAATGTACATTCTTATCAGAACGGTTAGGCTTATTGAGGTCTTTCTTCTGCTTTTAACCCCTGACGTTATCATCCAGAGGGATATTAGGCATCTGGATGAGCCGGATTGCTTCTACTGAATGAGTGCAATCAATCTACTGTAATCTTTATACTGCTACATCTTTGCAGATAACGCACAGTCAAGTATAGTTTGTACCTGAACTACCGTCCTCCTACTTTACCGGTAGGCACGGTGCAGCTTGTCCTATATAGAAGCTGCTCTATCATAAATCAAGGAAACACATTTTTTAAGCCATATGTAATTGCATAATAAAATAATCAAGAACTCAAAATATTACTATTTTTTAGAAAATTTGGTTGCACTTAATAAAGCCATTGCCTTTTTGCTTTTTTAAAGCATTTTTTGACAATAACAAATTTGTTTTCTTGAATTGTAATATGTAAAGCTATAGAGCTTGACAACAAAGTATTAATAGAGTGAACTAAATCGTTTGGATCTTTTAGGCATCCAAATAATAAGGTAAATAAAAAACGGTTACTGAACATCTTCCAGTAACCGTTACTCTCTTATCTTAATTACAGTTAACACTATTTTTTATTAAAAACCTATTGACAAGAATGCTTGTTTAAGTTATAATAAAAACAGTTGAATAACTGCTTTGTAGGGTAAGTTACGGTTACCTTATGAAGTACCACGGAGGACGGCAATCCAAAGTGGATTTTTAAAAATTACACCGCTTTATGCGGTGTTTTTTTTTATTTAGTTCGTTATGTATATTATCATACATTGGCAAATTTGTCAATAGCTATGATTCAACACGGATTTTTTACATACAAAATTATGTAAACATACCCCTTTTTTTAACTTGTAGTTAATTGGAACATATAAGCCTCATTTATTGACTTATGAAAAATAAATTTAAAATTATGTGCCAAGAACTGTTGATTTTTGGAATATAATGTCATATAATTAAAGTGTGCTAAAAAAACGACCGTTTTTTTAGCTGTTTTTTTACTGTACAAAAAAGGTATTAAAAAACTGTACATTAATATCTAAAAAACTATTTAAAAAACTATTTTTGCAGAAAAAAATTTTTTTCTGCTTTTTTTTCTGCAAAATAACGGTAAAAAGAAATTGGTATGTAAACTAATCCCCTTACAGTTATGAAGCATAACATAAATACTCCTATTACTGCTCCAACAGCCAGATCAAGAACGATAAACGCTAAAGTTTCTCCTGCTCCGTATCCAAATGGCACTACCCATACAAACATTTTAAAAATACCAATAGGCAAACCAAAGGCTGCTACAGTCATTAGATAATTCATTAGTTCTGGATCATATCTGTTTTTGATTGCAAAAAGTACAAATACCAAAATTCCAATATATGTAAGTGGCAAAATACTTTTTGTCAATAAGGTCTTAATTAAATTTCCCATAATCATCACCGCTTAAAATCAAGTTTAAAGTTAATATATTTGCCCGTATCCTCATAAGTTACATAGGCATCATAAGTCTTGTCTTTCTTAGCAGAATAAAGGTCTTTAACTTTTACCTTTCCTTTGCTCAACAAAGTTTTCACCATTGCTGTTGTAAGTTTTTTCTTTTTATCGGTGAAAAACTTATCATTTTTCCAAAGGATAAAGCCGCAATCTTTTCCGCTGGTACAAATGTACGCCTTATTTATTTCAATAATAGGTTTACCGCACCTCGGACAAATACCTATAGACTTATTATCTTCCTTAAACACTGATTTGTCAACCGTCGGTGATTTTTTAGTATTACAAATATCTGAAACATATTTATAAATTGAGGATATAAACTCATCAGAAGAAATTTTTCCACTGGAAATTTCTTCTAACTGCATCTCCCATTGAGCTGTTAAATCAGCAGATTTGATTTCATCGGGTAATAAATCAATCAAACTTACCGCTTTAGCTGTGGGGATAAGGTTTTTATTACGTCTTATGATATAACCTGTCTTGATTATACGCTCAATTATTCCTGCTCTTGTAGCCGGTGTTCCCAATCCTTTACATTGCTTTAGTATTGCCTTGTATTCGCTGTTATCTGTGGTATTTCCGGCATTTTCCATAGCAGATAATAAAGTATCATCAGTATAAGGTTTTGGCGGTGTAGTGGCCTTATTAAGGCAATTAACAGTAACATCTGTATATTCTTTGCCCTTAACAATGCCTGGTGGCAATATATGTTCAGACATATTCTCGTTCAGTATAGTTTTATATCCGGAATCAATTACAGTTTTACCTTTAGCGGTAAAGATATAACCGTTAATCTCAACTTTTACAATCGTTTCAGAATATAAATATGGTGTATATGTAGCTGCAAGCAGTCTGTTAATAACAAGGGTTAAACAATTTATTTCAGCACTACTCAAATTTTCAAAAACAGTATAATCTGATTTTGCAAGTGTGACAGTCGGAATGATAGCGTGATGATCTGAAACTTTGCTATTATTAACAACTCTATCTATATTTACTGCATTAAGATTTATATTAAGATTTTTATTTGCAGTAACTGCATCGCTTTTCAAGATATTTGCAATTATTTCAACTGTACTATCTACCATTTCATCAGTTAAAAATTTTGAATCAGTACGAGGATATGTAAGTAACTTTTTCTCATACAATCCTTGAATGATGTCAAGTACCTGCTGAGCCGTATAACCATATTCTTTATTGGCCGTACGCTGTAGTGTCGTCAGGTCAAATAAGGTCGGAGGATTCTCCTTGTGCTGTTTTTCTTCAACAGAGATAACAACTGCTGAATTGTTATTTACGCTCTTATATAACAAATCGACTTTATCATAGTCATATATATTCTCAGAGATAGCTACAAAATCGCCACAATCGGCTTCAAGAACGTAATACGGTGTTGGCACAAAGTTAGCAATATCCCTTTCTCTCTGTACAACAAGATTAACTGTCGGTGTTTGTACACGACCGATATTTATATTTTGATTGTATAACAAAGAATACAACCGACTAAAATTAGTACCAACAACATTATCAGCTCTCATTCTGGCTAAGGCCGCATAGTACAAATTGTTATAGTCTGTGCCATTTCTTAAATCATCAAAACCTTTGCGTATAGCTTTGGCTTCCATTGATGAAATCCAAAGTCGCTGAAATGGTTTCGTACAATTTGCCTTGTTGTATGTTAATCTAAAAATTAACTCTCCCTCACGGCCGGCATCTGTCGCACAAATTATGCTATCAATTTTATCGCTGTTCATTAAAGCTGATAGCACTTTGAATTGTGCTTTTGTTTCTTTAATAACCACGGTTTTAAAGGATTCAGGAAGAATTGGTAAATCCCCTAATTTCCATAATTTGTACTTAGGATCATAATCTTCCGGCATAGCACTCTGCACTAAATGACCTACACACCAGGATACTATATATTCGTTGCCGGTAATATAGCCATCCTTCCTGTTATGTACACCCAGAACATTTGCTATTGCTACAGCTACGCTCGGCTTTTCTGCAATAACGAGTTTCATAATTCACCTCATAATGTTTTATGTTATTATTGTAAAATTCTTTGCTATAAAACTATTTATCTTGTTTTGCGTTTTATTATTACTGATGCAAGCAGTAATAAAATCAAAATTATGACTGTAATAATATTGTTTTTTATTGGTACTATAAAAATGAAAAGGATGAGTAACAATATGGCGATAACTGCTATTTTAAACTTACGGTTGGAAACTACCGGGGAAATTTTTTTACCAATTTTTCTACCTAACTTGTAAGTCCATTTATCTGATTCTTGCTTGTGCTTACGAATTTTCATATGTAGCTCCTGTATCATCTGTTTTCTGAGAATTCAGCCAAGACTGCAATTCAGAAAAAGATACATTATGAGCCTTCATAGTAGCTTTAATCGTTGAAAGTTCTTCCTGTTCAATTCTGATTTCCAAACGTTTAATATTGGTTTCAGCCTTATCTCGTTTTTCAATTTCTTTTTGTAATTTTTCCTTCAAAACATCTAATGATGCCACCTGACCTCACCTGCCTTTCATAATTAATCAGCGTGTTGATAGTATTCCATTAATAGCATAGGGTTTATCGTTTTACCGTTTGACTTACAACTTATATATATCGGATAATGTCTTGATGCTATACAATCACCAGACTTTAACGACGATCCAACTGTAAGACCATTTTTGAGTGTAAATAGATCTTCAAACTCAGCATATATGGTAAATTCCAATTTGTTTTTATCATCAACAAGTGTGATTATATAATCATAATCATCATCTGTTTTGATAGATTTGATTTTGCCGGTAAGCGGAGAATAAAGAAATGCCGTAGTCGTGCCATCACCTTTTTTATAGTTAAGCATTAACTTAGAATTGTTTTTAAGTTCATAGCTATATTTATATGTGGCACTATTATATGTAGCTTCAACCGAATAACCATACTGTTCCCCGACATATTCGTGCCAATTGTCGTCCCGAAGGATATTATATAATCTGAAATAAGAACGATCTCCGTACTGAAGAATACTTGCATAGTTAGCTTTCTTTTCATCGGGAATTATTGCATTAAAATACTTCTCCGGGTTATGGTATTTAACTATAAAAGTTATCTTTTTACCGGTATAGGTTATGGTGTGTGAACCATGTTCTTCCTGGAAAGTGTAATCTTCGATTTTGTAATCAAAAGTGTACAAAGAAGCAACTATATTATCTATCTCATTTTTAATGTTGTCCGTTAAATCATATGATTGATAATTAACAGCTAAATAAGCCATAATAGGAGCACAGTCAGCTACAGGATAGGTACTCGTGTGTTTTAGTGTGCCATCCGACATTTCAATTTGATATTCATAATCATATTTTAGAAATCCCGTCCAAGAATCCTGCAAATTAAGTAAATATAAATTACGTTCAGCAATAGATTTATTTACATAATCATAAACATCAGACACGTTGTTCGCTGTACTAACACTCGCAGATGCTGAAGAATAATCGGTCGAACCGGCTCCTGAATAGGAACTTGAAGCAAACGCTCCAAAAAAAGAACCGCACGTAAACACGATAATAACAATAAGTAAAACGCATCCTACTATAATCAATCCGATTGGATTAGATAACAAGGCCACAATAGCCTTAGTAACTGCTGCTACAACTTGTTGAGTGACCTTAACTGCCGCTTGAGCAACTTTAGTTGATACTTTAACAGCCGCTTTTGTAGCTTTAGCAGAAACTTTAGCTGCTGTTTTAGTAGCTTTGGCCGTCTTTTTTACAGCTTTCGCTGATGTTTTAACTACACCTTTTGTAGTCTTTGCAGTAGCTTTCAGTGTCTTGCCCGTAATTTTAGTGGCTTTAACTGCATAGCGAGTAGAATTTACAAGTTGTACAACCATCTGACTGCCCACATCATCACCTACAACACTAACGAGGGCATCAGCTCCTATACCTACAGCACTTACGCCCTTTTTACCGAGTTTTTTTGCAGCTCCGGTTACTGTAGCATACTTAGATACATTTTTATCTTTAACGGTCGCAAGTTTGCGTTTTTTCTTTTTAGTTAACGCTTTATCAACTTTTGTTGTAAGTTTATCTGCCTTGTTAAGGCCAACAGTTAATACTTTATCAACTGATCCCACATCGTTTTGATAAGATTGCAAAGTGTTAACAAATGAAATTCCTTGATTAACCTTTTTTACGGGCTTTAAGATTTTCTTAGTAACTTTTTTGCTTGAAAGAACTGATATGATACGATTTTTTGAAGAGCTATATTGTAATTGACGTCTGAACAATATACTTCCTGTCGGTATAGCTGCTACTGCAGGAAGTATATTATTATTTCCGGCCTGCACTGCAGCATTACTGCTGTACCTATTCTGGTCAACTCTTACGGGTGGACTACTATAAGTCGCTTCTTGCTGTACCGCAGCATTACTGCCGTACCTATTCTGATCAACCTTTATGGTTGTATCATTATAAGCCGTTTCTTGCTGCACCGCAGCATTACTGCCGTACCTATTCTGATCAACCCTTATGGTCGTATCGTTATAAGCCGTTTCTTGCTGCACCGCAGCATTACTGCCGTACCTATTCTGATCAACCTTTATGGTTGTATCATTATAAGCCGTTCCTTGCTGCACCGCAGCATTACTGCCGTACCTATTCTGATCAACCCTTATGGTCGTATCGTTATAAGCCGTTTCTTGCTGCACCGCAGCATTACTGCCGTACCTATTCTGATCAACCTTTATGGTTGTATCATTATAAGCCGTTCCTTGCTGCACCGCAGCATTACTGCCGTACCTATTCTGATCAACCTTTATGGTTGTATCATTATAAGCCGTTCCTTGCTGTACCACAGCATTATTGTCGTACCTATTCTGATCAATTCTTACCGTTGCATTGTTATAAGCTGTTCCTTGTGACACCGTAGCATTACTGCTGTACTTATTTCCATCAACTACCACAGTCGGTACTGCATACTGTTGTGTGGCTTTAATTCTATATGATTTTGCTTGTCGGTATTGTTTTACATAAAGTGATTTATTATGCGATACTATCTCAGATGATAAATCAAGATTACGTTCGTGAGCTCCATATTTAGAATTAATAACACCATCACTCATAATTAATTCTCCTAGTTAATTTTAACTTCGTCGGGTTTGGTAGTAAGCACAGAATAAATGCTTGTATCTTTTGGAAATTTATCTTTAAAGGCAAGTATAGATTTACCGGCCACAATAATTCCCTCACCCTCATTACTGTTGGTAATTTTCTGTAGCTGTCGAGGAGCAAGATTGAAGATATGGGCGATTTCTTCTCTGTCAGACGTTGACTGATTTAAAAGTAAGGCAAATTCTGTGTTACTCAAAATGCGTCGTGCAGTATCTGATAACAACAAATCCTCAACATTTTGCGTAATTCCGGTTGGTATAGCACCCCACTTTCTTGCACGCTTCCAAAGCTCAAAGAAAAATTCGGCTGAATAATCGTCTTTAAAGAATAAATAGAATTCATCAAAGTATAACCAGGTGCGGATTCCCTTTTCTCTGTTTTCAGTAATCTTATTCCAAATAAAGTCAGTACAAATGAGCATACCCAATGTTTTCATCTGTTTACCAAGATCCCGAACATCGAAGCAAATAACCCTGTTGTTAAGATTAACGTTACTTTCGTGCGAAAACAAATTAAGGTTGCCGGTTACATATCTTTCAAGTGCTACCGCAAGCTGCTGAGCTTCAATTTCCGGCTGTTGTTTGAGTATATTCCAAAAATCCGGAAATGTAGGCATTTTTGCCTTTTTTGAGTTGTCGCTGAAATACGGTAAATAAGTAAGATTAACACACCGGTCAATAATAGAGAGTGTCATATTGGACAATCCCTGCTTACCCCCTGCTATAAGCTGTACCATCGAAATAATAAAATCTGATTTTAGAGATACCGGATTTTCGCTGTCTGCGTAATTTTCGTTAATGTCAAACGGATTAATATAGTTATTGGATGCCAAACTGAGGAAAACATTTTGTCCGTTTAACATTTTAACAAGAGGACTGTATTCACGCTCCGGATCAAGGATTATAATACTGTCATTTGTCGAGAGAAAAACATCAAGAATTTCACGCTTTGAAGTAAATGACTTACCGGAACCTGGAGTACCCAAAACTACTCCATTTGGATTTTTTAATGTTTTTCGGTCAAATGATATAATATTACCGGATACTTGATTGATTCCATAATAAATACCACCACGCTGAAATAGTTCCTGAGTGGTGAACGGAATGAACATTCCTGCCGATGCAGAGGTAAGTGTTCTTGTAACAAACGGTTTTAATTCGTTCGCACCGATAGGAAGAGAAGTGTTTAACCCTTCTCTCTGCAGATATGTAATCTCGGTTACTTCGCAACCGTGCTGGCGACTGACACCCTTAACTCTTTCAATGTTGTCAGCAAGAGCATCTTCATTGTCTGCCATTACAGTAATGATAACTGTAGATACAAACATCTTCATTCCTGCTGAATTAATTGCTTCCCTCAGTTCTTCTGCTTCATCAATGCTGTACTGTACTTCTCTTGGAATAAGAGGAACATCATTATATTTTGCAGCTTTTCTTTGAATTTCAAGCACCCTTGTTTCCATTTTTGAGAGCTGACTATCTACTATATCAAGAGCTTGTGCCTTATCTACTGACTGTAAATGCAAATTAATTGCCATTTGACAGTTAATATCTGATAAGTCCTCAACATATTTATCAGTTATGCTATTCGGAAAATCTTTAATATATAAAACTGCACCTACACTGTTTCCGCATACAAAAGATTTCTTTGTAAATTCAAGTGAATTTGGAATAACATAATCCTTTGTTGTAAGATTTGAATTGAGCAAATGAGAATATTTGAAATCAAACGATTCATAGGGATGAAAAAATTCGTAAATACTACGACATCTTTCATACCCACTTAATTCAGCTGCGTGACAACCCATATTTTTGAAATTCTGAATAGTATCAGCAATAACACGGCTAAGGTTTGCCGATGCTTTCTCATAATCATCAGCTTTCTGTGTAACAGTAAGGTATTTGCTTGAAATAAGATTGTTATTGCTGTTTGAGCTGGCCTGCATCATTATGTTGTTTCTCTCCTTACGGAGATTATCGAAACCGTCAGAAGTCGGCTTTAAGAGCATAGTACGCTTAAAAGCATCTGCGTTTACATATCTGTTGATAATTGATACTTGTATTGATGTATCCGGGCCATAATATTCCAGCAATTCGCAATAATGCTGAAAAATAGACAACTGATCATCTTTGTTGGCTGTCTGATAATTGATGTCATCAAATCCAAAAGTAACAGAATATTCTCCGTTTCCGAGTTCACAAATACCATCCTCATACATAAGATTGTAGCTTATTGCATTTTGGATTGATTGTGTACCTTTTTTATGTTTTACAACAGGTGGTTCATTATTTTCATCTCTCTTATGGCCGCCAAAAACGCTACGTTTAATTAGATGCCAAGTGCTCTCGGATTTGCCTTTGGATTTGTTTTCTCCTGTTTTTTGATCCGTATTCAAGTCTTGATTCGACACATTCATCTCCGGACTTAATTTTTCTGTTTTTCCGCTTCCGTTCAAAATCTATGTCCTCCTTTATATAGTAATCTGTGTTGCATATGTTTACGCAATACCGTCTTTGTTTTTTACCGTAAAAGTTAATCATTAACTTTAACAATTCTCCAAATGACCGTCCTTTGTATTTGAAAAAACCAAAAGCAACGATAGGAGCAGCCGTAAATAAACATATGTAACCGGTAATTTCAACTCCTATTTGCTGATACAATAAAAAGAAGATTGGAATTACTACAGCAAAACAAATAAGTATGCAAATGATCTGTTTACCGGATAAGCCAAAGAATATTTTTCCTTCATATTCCGTGATTTCCTTATGAATTTTTGCTTCTAACATTTTTTATAATTCACCTCTTTATGATTTAGTGCCAGCTTTGAAAGCTGACACTAAACATATAGTTACATAGCGTGACATATTGAATTTGCCCATTTTTGTGTTTGAAACGCAGTTACAACAAATAAAATAGAGTAGAATAAAATTGAACCGAGCATACTCCATAAAGCCCCCCAATCTCCCTGGGTAATATTTGAAACTCCATTTATTTGTGTTGTAAAGATAGAGCCGAAGATAGCTTGAACCAATATAAGTAAAGCACCTTGCAAACATACAGCAAAAAATGATTTAATAAAATTTGTTGCCACATTAAAATGTTTAGACAAACACGTAGATAATGGAATAGGTGACACAGCGGTATATACAAATAACTGAATAAATCTAGCCAGATATACAATTTTTACAATTAAAATGCCAAGAGATGCGATAAATATAAACAGACACGATACAAGGAAAAAACCAATCTGTCCTAAAATATCCCACCAATTTGGAAATGCATTTCTTATGCCCTTATATAGATTATCCGGACTGAATACACCTTGAGATGTGTCACTAAGAACAATCTCAGTTAGGTTATCACCCAATGTTATTAAAAAGTTACAAATTTCCGTGCTGTTATCAACCACAAGTTTACACAAAATAAGCTTAACTAATACATTGATAACTAATCCTGCACCCATAAATCCGGTAACATTACCTACACGCTCGGATAATTGAGCAAACTCTAATAAAGCAAATACACAAAGCAAAGAATAACCGATAGGTTTAATTGCTATTGCTACCGAATTGATAAAATTGGTTAATGTTGCAGCTGTAGCACTACCTGCATAATCGGCAAAAGTAGTACCTATACTAGAATACGAATTAAAAAAAAATTGAAAAAGAGCTACAATTTGATCTATCATATTACCACTCTTTCAAATTAAAATGTAATACTGTTGATATATGCTCCTGCTGCGGTAATGAGTGCTCCACCTACCACTTGCCAAATTCCGCTCTGAATCTGTGGTGCTTCCTTATTTTTTAGGCCGAGGCCAAGAATAACCGCACCGATGACAAGCCAGATTGCACCACCGGCAAGAACTGCTTTCTGAAGTAATCCCATAATTGCACTAAAATCCATAATTATACACTCCTTATAGTTTTATAATTTTATTATTTTATATTTTTATATTAAGATTATCACAACTAAATAGCATCATCTAGTTCAATAGATATAATCTTACTTGTGTTCTCAAAGAATTTCTCGACAACACTAGTGTGAAGTAAATCATTTCTCATATCAAAAGTAAAATCATTACCCTCACCATCAGCTAATAATTTATATCGCCTATGTTTTTCAAGAGGATATTTTTTGCTTTTGAATGGATTTACACCTGACACGGTAACAATACATTCATCACCGGGAATTTTTTCGAGTTCTGCGGAATCAAGTAAAGCACGGCCAAGATTGCTATCCTGTGTTCCGTATGAACCGTGGCTACCTTTAGTTTCATTAGTTTGTCTTTGATCTATTGTCATATTACCAAGAATTTTCGATACATACTCATTAGTAGACGGTTCTTTACCGCCAAGATAAACAAATGAATCACAGTTACCTACAATCGTTTTCCAGTTTGCCTTATCAATAGCTTCTATCTGAGTTAAAGTCTGAAAAATAAGCATCATAGAAATACCGTAAGAACGCATCGTTGAAATATATCTTTGAAGATTTGGAATATGTCCTATATTTGCAATTTCATCACCGATAATCTGAATTGGCACAGGCAACCGTCTTTTAGGCTGTTTTTTAGCTAGACTGTAAAAATGCTCAAGCATTAACTGATAGAAAATACAGACGATAAAATTAAAAGTAGTATAGGTTTCCGGGACTATCAAAAACAATGCTGTTTTTTCTTTACCGATAGCACCTATATCAATCTCATTTGCCGACATGAGTTTTCTTACATCACTTATAGCAAAAGGAGCTAATCTGACACCGAGAGATACAAGAATACTCTTTGCTGTTTTACCACTTGCAAGCTTAAATATGCCGTACATATAAGAAGCCAAACAATTCGGATCTGTTTTTTTTAGATCGAGAAATATAACATCAAGTCCTGATACAAAATCTTCATCGTCTTCCCTTGCAGACGCTATTTTCAGCAATTCGAGAACGCTGTTTATATTTTGATCTTCAGGACGACACTCTAAAATTATGTAGGCAAAAAGAGCAGACAGTAAAGCTTTTTCTGATTTAACCCAGAAATCATCACCGTTTTTTGCAGCAGCATCTGCTTCAGCAGAATTAGTGTTAGCAAGTAAATTATCAACAAGAATTAAAATATCCTTTTCTGAATGTATGTACTCAAAAAAATTAAACTTGTCTGACTTTGACATATCTTCAAGGTTCAAAACCTTGATATTATATCCGTTCTTTGCGAGCATCTCTCCACAATCTCCGAATAATTCACCTTTAGGATCTGTTATTATGTACGAAGTATTAAGCTGACATAAGTTAGGCTTTACAATAAATCTTGATTTACCTTTACCCGATCCACCTATAACAAGCACATTTTTATTGCGATTATATAAGGGATTTTTCATATGGGGAGCTAAACTAAGTCTTTCTGTGGCCGATAAAATTATATTATTATCCTTATTTGTATCTATAAAAGGCTTAATATCTTTTTTAGTTCCCCATTCAGCGGATCCGTGCTCCTTGCCTCGCATAAAATTCTTACGGCTTGCGGCAATATAGGCATAAGCTAATAAAACAGCTAAAACACCTACTATACTCGGTAACATAAATTCGGGTTCGGAATTCAAAGTAAATGGATATACTGTAAAATTAAAAAAGCAATCCATCACCTGCGATAATCCCCCTATGATATTAGAACCGCAGTTAGAATCAACATATAATTGTGCCGCTCTATTAACAGATAAGAAAATCAAAATAATTGATACAATAAGAATAGGAATATCAGATTTTTTAAATTGCTTACCCATATATCACCTATCACGTTCCTTATTTTTATTCTTATTAAGTTCCTGCGATTTTTCTTGAGCAACCTTTTCATTATGTTCTTTCGCTTTTTGTGTTGCCTTCTCCGCCTTATCAGATAAAGATTGTTCGGATGTTTTATCTGACTTTTCCAAATCTCTGTCTTTATTGGCCAAAGCATTGGCAAGAGCATCAGCTATAACAACTGTGTCTGTGCCCTTAAAAAACAAATTAAAATCCTTGGTATTTTTGTTTTTCATAACGCTGAAATCAACACCATAGTTTTTGAGAATGTTTTTTACAGCCTTAATGTCAACACTTGAAACCGGAATATGATCTAAAGCCATATTTTTTCCGGTTAAATTCTTAATTGACTGCTTTCCTCTTGCCTTCATAGCTTTTTCCATAGGAGTCTTGCTCTGATGATTCTTTATAGTTTTACATAACTGTTTGATGATAGAATAAATTATTTCTGTAGTCAGCAAAGCAGCCTTAGAACTAACCTGTAAAATCACTTGAGAGGCTTCCTCTCCTGCCATCAATCCTCACCCCCTTCATTAAAAATTTTTTCATAATCTTCAATTGTCTTTTCTTTAGGAAAAAGCATCTCAAACTCATTAACTACGAGCGTTAAGGAATATACTTTTTCTCCATCAGAATTAACATAGTCAGAAGATTGCAGTGATCCCGTTATCCTTACTTTTTTACCCTTTGAGAGAAAATTATAAATATTCTCTGCTATTGAGTTAAAGGCTACACAAGGGATAAAATCAGATTCTCTCTCTCCCTCTGAATTCTTATAATTTCGCTGTACCGCAAGTGAAAACTTGCAATACAATTTGTCCCCTTTTGCAACAAATTTAGGATCAGCCGTCAAACGGCCAATAAAAATGCAACAGTTAAGCATGATATTTCCCCCTTTTATTTACAATTGCATTTGCCATACTAATATTTGAAGCTCGCCTGATTACAATTATATTTTTTTCAGTTAAATGCTTATTTGTTTTCAATATAACCGTACTTAAAGTATTCTGAAAAGCATAGAGTTCTTTATCATCAAGAATTCTGCAAATCAAACAATCTGATTCTTCACTGTCATAAAGAAGAAGATACCCTGTGCCATAGTTCTTATATATACGGTAAAAATTAAATGTAATTTTTTGATTTCGAGCAAACACTACCGCAGTAACTTGATTATTCATTCTTTGTTTTCCCTTTTATTTTTCTGATAAAAAGCATTACAGCAGCACTTAATATTGCAACTACAACTATAACTAAGATAGGACTTATTGTATTTTCAACACTGCTTTTATTTTCATCTGTTGTTGACGGAATCTCAGATAATCTCTCGGCCGTCACAATAAGTCTGTGGCTGTTAACACCGTAAGGATAGCAAGTAATTAAACTGATTAAATCCTTACGGTCATCAACCGATAAAAGAGAAATATTGTCCGGCTTAACTATATTTTTTGCCGTGACCTTATATATAAGCGTTTCATCGAGTACAGATACTTTGATTTCGTCCCCTATGACCAAATCGTCAAGGTTATCAAAGAATACCTGTGTAGGATAACCCGTGTGTGCAGACAAGACAGAATGATTTCCAATACCACCTATAGGAAATCCGGTATTAGGAATGTGGGCAACGCCCTTTTCAAGAACTTTATCTGTGTCACCGTGATAAATAGGGAGCTTAACATTGATTTTGGGTATATCAATGTAACCTATAAGTCCATCGCCAAAGTTAAGTATGTTATCGTACCCATCAATTACGCTGTCTGAAGAATATGTAAAATCATTAACAAGTTTACTTAAATTATGGTTGTATTCCTCAGCATCAGTAAGATACCTTGATTTACTATCTTTTAAGTCTGCAACCTTAGATTTATAATTATCAATCGTAGATAAAGCAAAACAGTTATTTATTGTATTGGAAATCAATGGATAAAGTACAAATCCAAAAGCTACAATCAAAAATATTATTCCAATAATTAGAGAGCCTTTTTTTGCTTTTTTCATTGCACTTCACCTATTAATTACCAAATTCAATTATTTTGTCTTTACTTTTCTACGGATAATCAATGTAATAATACCGCCCATAGCAAAAGCTGTGCCGAAAATGTAGAACATTACTGTTCCGACACCGCCTGTCTGCGGAACAACAACCTTTGTATCCTTAACATCAACGCTTGCTGTGCCGTCTGTAGGGCAGTTTGTGATGTACGACCCGTCAACAAATGTTGCACCGTATGTAACATCAATTGTCACAGGAATAACCTTACCGTAGATGTTGTATCCCGTTGGGGCTTTTGTTTCGACAATATAATATTTACCGCTTGCAAGTTTGATTTCTTCTTTACTTGTGTTGTAGTAAGTAACCTTGCCGGTCTTGTCGGATACACCGCTTGCAATGGCATTTGTAAGAGCAGTTGCGTCCTCTTCTGTCTTGAAAAGGCTGAATTCTGCACCTTCGAGAGCCTTTCCGTCTGTATCTGTCTTGTTTGTTGTTACTGCAAAGGTGTAAACATAAACTGTATTGCCATTTACCTCTGATTCAACACCGTTCTTGTTAGAATAAACGAGCTTTGTTTCTGAGTTTGGGTTGCCTGTCTTTCCTGCTACAGCGTACTTATTGAGCTTTGCTGAATAAGTTACAGATGTATAAGTAACACCTTTCGCATAAAAGTCATTCTTCTGTAGATAAGCGTTTGTGAGAGCTACATTAAATGTTGTAGCTTTACCATCAACTTCTGATGTTACATTGAGAGTGTAATCAGATGGAGCAAGGTCTGTTTCGTTTACTTTCTGTCCCTGTGCGTTGAGAAGTGCAACTTTTACGCTGTCCTTGTCGAGAGTAAGACCGGCTGACATTTCATCATATACTGTATATGATTTAAGTTTCATTTCTGATGAACCGGCAGTTGATGACTTGATTTCAAAATTCACTGTGTCACCAAGGCTTATATCGGTAAAATTAACATTATCCTTTGTGCTGTTGGTGATAGTCTTGCCTGTAACAACATCACCGTCATTTACCTTTGTTGCGAGGTCAATATCATTCACAGAATAAACCCAACCGTTGTTGTAGTATGGGAGCGATACAACAGAGTTTGTAACGCTTTTAACACCGGCAGGATAGTTAGTAGCCTTGATATAAAACATACCCTGAGCAAGGCTTGAAAAAGTCTTTTTAACCGAGGTTGCAGAGGTTGTAAATGTACCAACCGTTGAAGCGGTTGACGGGATTGATGAAAGACCGTCAAGAGCTGAGAGAACATTCGATGTCTTTCCGCTTAAAATCTCATCAGAGATTGACGGAATGAGTGAATCATAGCCTGTCTTATACGGATTTTCGGTTGTTTTGAGTTCTGCAACTTTGTACACCGTAAATGTGTATCCGGGTTTTGAACAATTGAGTGTGAATGAAACCTTCTTTGTTTCATCAAGAGCGTTGTTGTTTGTTGCGGCACTTGCAAATGGGATTGCAGTAAATACCATCATAACTGCAAGCATTGTTGCTGTCAGAATTCGTGTGATTTTCTTTTTCATTTTTGATTTTCCTTTCGTGATTTTTTATATTTCTTGCTACCCTGTTTATGGTAGTCATAGATGAAAATTATAGCCATTGCTCCGAGTGCCACGGCAACGAAGTAAAACGGAGCAATTCCACCGCCGCCTGTTTGAGATAATACGGATTTATTGTCGGCAACGGTTAAAGACATGTTAAGTGTGTTTTCATTGTCGGCTGAAATTGTAAATTCAACCTTTTTACCGTATGGCATATAGCCTGACGGAGTTACAGACTCAACAAAATAGTAATCTCCTACCGGCAGTTTACGGATTAACAGAGTGCCGTTTGTTGCCATACAGTCAGTTGCAGATTCAGATTCAGAGAGGTACATATAACTACCTGTGCCGTTTTGAATGCATCTGACGGGTGTGTCATCTGACTTGTAGAGTTGCCAACCTGATCCGCCAAGAGCTTTTGTGCCGTCTGTTTTTGTGAGCTTAACCGAGCCTGTTTTTACAGTATTTTTGATACTTGCAAAGGTTACGGTATCAGTATCAAGCGTGACGGTTACACTTCGTGGCTTATTGTACTTATACGGTAAAGAATAAGTGCCGTCATCGTTCAGAACACCGAGTTCTGACACCTTATATTTAAGCAATTCGTCATTGCTGTTATAAATCGGCAAATCTGAGATTTCAGGACTTAAACCTTCAAGGTCGGTGCTTACTTTTTCGTTAAACCCTGTATCAGCACAGCTTATTTCAAAATACAAACCGTCCACAACATCATCTTCAGATGTTTTTTGAACCTGTAACGAACCTGTTTTTATGGTGTTTACACAATCATATGTATAGTTGTATTCATCGGTATCATAGATTGTAAATTCAACTGCATCTTTCAGTTCATAACGGCTCGGAAACTTGTATGTTCCGTCTGACTGTTTAATGCCGATTTCGGTAAGCCTGTAAGTAATTTGAAAACCGTTTAGGTCAACTACATACGGCAGAATACCGTCAATTTTGTTACCGTTGGCATCAAAAAACTGCTCATTGTCTGTACTTGCTTTACCATTTTCATCAGTAGTCAAAACGATACTTGTAATCTCGTTTCCGTCTGCATCATAAGCCATAGGAGTAGGGATAAGGTCATCGCCGTATTCTCGTTCATCGTCAAAAGACTCAAGCTTAAAACTCAAACCCTCGATAACTCCGTCCTCGGAAGTCTTATTGATGTTAATTCTGCCGGTTGTAGGAGCGTTGTACATGGAATAATTAAGAATAGATGTTGTTCCGTATTTGTTGGCAGTCTTACACTCTGATTCAGCCTTTTCAAGGTAATTTTCGGGGAAGTAGTAACTGCTTCCGCCGAGAAAACCTTTTTCAATAACTTTATATTTTATAGGGATACAAATTGCTGAGTTCGGAACGGTCAGACAGCTTTTGAGTTTTTCGCCGTACCTGCTGTAATAATTAGCTGTTCCGCTTGAATCTGTGACTATAGACCCGTAGTATTTACCGTTTTCGTCCTGTACCTCAAACCAAACTCCAGACACTTTACCGTTGTATGAGCTCTTTTTAACAGTTAAATCCGTTTCGGGAACTGTGTTTTGAAAACTGAATGTAACGGTTTTGCTTTCATCAAGCGTTAAAGACTTACCATTAGCATTTGATTTTGCTTCTGATGATTTGCCATAGTAGTATCTTGAATAAGCATTCTCACAATTGCTGAATACGGCATTTGAAACACCCTCATAGTAAGAGCCTTTGTAGCTGATTGCATTTTCTTTCTTTATCGTCCAAGTGTAACCGCCATAGCTGTGAGATCCTAAAGTAGTCTTAAAACCAAGCTCCTTGACGGTGTAGGTAATCTTGTTGCCTTTATCGTCATAAACACGCAATCCTTTTACTGTAGCTTCACCGTTTTTGTCAGTCGATACTGCGTTGTACTCGTTGCCGAGGTTATCAGATATTGCAAACCACAAATTTGAAACGATACCGTCTGTTGATGACTTCTTGATTTTGAGGTCAGCTTTTATGGCATCTTCATAAATCGTCTGAATAACGGCTGTTTCAACGGTTGAGTTTTCCTCATTTGCAATGACAGGATAAACAGTTTCGTCAAGCTCATAGCCTGTCGGTGCGGTTATTTCTTTGATGTAGTATGTTTTGCCGACATCTACCGATTTTGCAAAAGTCCCCTTGCCGTCAGCACTTGTTGTGAGCTTGTCATACAAGCTTGCACAAGCTGAATCAGAGTACAAGCCATATACTGCACCGCCGACACCTATACCTGACTGATTAAGCTTGTTAATGCCCACATATGCCTTTGCAGGCATTTCATCAATCGGTACATTGATAGGGGTGTTTGTGTCTTTTGCTATCTCTGCAATTTCTTCACTAATGTGTCTGTAAAATACAACATCACTTAGCGAATATCCTTCGGGAGCTTTTTCTTCTTTAATTACAACAGTTCCAACAGGTAATGCTGGATTACCAGTATTCGTTGCAAAATAAAAATCATCAGAAATAAACCCTTCAGCAAGATAGTTTTGATTAAGTTCTGTATATCCATCTTCATCAGTTTGAATATACCAAATACGCTTTAAATTTTTGCTATCTAATGCAGGAGCGGTATAACCGGGTTTGACATTGTAATCTTTGTCAATCTCTTGTGCATAATAAGACACGCTGAAAACCGCACCGCCAAGACCTTGACTTGTCGTTTCGCCTGTAATTGCATTCTTTTTTTGTAACACAATACCGACAGGGTCATTTACCGGATTATCTTGTGGCTCGGTTTTTTTGTCAGACAGCCTAACTGCTTTAAATATTGCATAGCCGTTGCTGTCTTTTTTTCCCGAACTCACAAATGTATATACAGTTTTGTCAAGCTCATAGCCTTTTGGTGCTTTTGTTTCTTTGGCATAGTAAGAAGCTGTTGAATCAACATATTTACTGTAACTGCCGTAACCGCTTGCATTTGTCGTAATACTGCCGATTTTTCGGGTACAAGCCTTATCGGTGTATATGCCGTACTCGGCACCGTTAAGGCTATAACAATCATTGCCGGCGGTAAGCTCCGTGTTTGATGATGATTTTTGAAGTTGCAACTTGACAACAGAGGGAAAAGTCAACTTAACATATCCGTCTTTAACTGCATAATTAGAACCCTGAGCAAAAGTCTGATATGATGCAGAGTCATTACTTGTAATTAAATACAAACTGTTTTTGCTCTTGATTCCATGTTCCTTCAAAAAAGAGTTTTTCATTGTCACATTAACTGTCGTACCAAGATTTTTGGAACAAGTGAATGTAATCTTATTTCCGCTTACGCTGACCTTAACATTTGAATTGCTGACGATTACATCGGATGCTTTTGTTACTGAAGCGGTACCGTTCTTATCAGTCAAAGTGATTGAATACTGTCCGTTTGATTGATTATATGACATTTGATACGACTTCGCAGAACTGAGTGATGATGCTGTATATGACGGATTCCGCACAGACTTTTTGCACCAAGACACCATATTGTTGTATGCCGTTGTGACATTCGCAAGCGTAGTTTCTGCCGAACTCGTAGCCGTCATTGTATTTGCAGGTGTAAGTAACGGCTTACCGGTAACCGCTTCAAAAGTTGATGCGTTACGCTTGCCTGCAACAATCTCAAAAATCAAGAGCTGCGTTGCATAGTAATAATGAACCTTCTCTTTCTTTGCAGCTTCAAATCCGCCAAAGCCCCAACTTAGGATCAGATTAACTGCGTTCTGTTGTGCAGAGCTTAACTGTTTCCAAGCTGCTGATTGAGATGTACTTTTTACAGTAGCAGAACTTGTTAATTCAGATGCTTTATCCGGTTCAATACAGTACGCTCTCTGTGTGTAGTCTGAAAAATTCAAGGTTTTTCCGGATGCAGCAAAAAAATGAACCTTAAAATTTTCCCAACCTTCATAATGCTGACTGTGCTTTTTCCCGTTTGCGTCTGTATAAGTATATTCAGCTGTTTTTTTGTATATAAAACCTTTGCCGTCTGCTCCACGATTGCCTTTAACCGAGGCAGCACTTACGGAAAACAAACCGACAGACAATGAGCCGATAATTACAGTCAAACATAAGAACACCGACAGCATTTTTTTAATTAACTTCATTTAAGTTTTTCTCTCCTTTCTGTAAAAAAGAAAATGAGTAATTTGTTCATAGGTGATGCTCTGCTAAAATTCATAATAACCTCCTACATATAAATTTTACTTTTTAGGGTTGACAAACATTTTAAGCTTCTTAAGATTACTATCCAACAATATTGAGATTGTATATGTAGTTAAGGTCAACGGCTGTTGATATGCCGTTAATTCTACCGGTTTCAGAATACTGCCACACATCACAAGTGATTGACGGCTTAATATACCATTCTGCGTTCCAAATGGAAATGCCGTTATTTTTTAAGGTTGTGCGATTGAGCAGATAGTCATAAACGCTTGCTGAGGAATACACACCCGATTTAAAGCCGTTGCTTTTGAGTTTGTTACAGAAATTGACTGCCATTTTTGTATAATTGCTGTTGCTTGTTCTCATTGCAGGCTGATATTCCATATCGTAGTAAACAGGAAGTTCAAACTTTTTACCCTTGATACAACTAAGGCAAGCATCTGCTTCTGCTGTTGCCGTTGACGGTGACATTGCATAGCTGAACCAATATGCTCCGACTTTAAGACCGGCAGATTTTGCGTTTTTGTAGTTTGTTTCAAACATATTGTCTTTTTGGCTTTTTTCTTTACCGTAGCCTGCACGGATAATCACATAGTCATAACCGGCTGATTTTACCTTGTTAAAATCTATTGAGCCTTGCCAAGTTGATACATCAATACACTTTGCAGCACTTCCCGAAACAGTTAATTTACATTTTGCTGTTTTGCCGTTGTAGGTTTTATATGTAATAGTCACCGTACCTTGTGATTTAGCAAACACCTTGCCGTTTGAATTGACGGTAGCAATCTTGCTGTTACTGCTTGTCCAATCAGAACGATAGCTATACGCATTACTGTTGAGAGTAGCCGTCAATGTTTTGCTCTGCCCAACCTTTAGAGTAGCCGAAGTGTAATTCAGACTAACACTTGATGGAGCAGATTTGACTGTTACCTTACAAATTGCTTCCTTGCCATTGCTGAGCTTACATCTTATCGTAGTAGTGCCGGCTGTTTTTGCAGTAACAAGACCGCCTGACTTTTGAACAGGAGCAATTGCGGTGTTATTCGAGTAATAAAGTCTGTAGTAGGCTGCTGTATTGTTCGGAATACTGCTGTTCAAGTCATACTGTTCTCCAACACCAAGTGTTAAACTTGATTTGTTGAGAGTAATACTGTCAGCAAGTTTTTTAACCGTCACATTACAATTTGCAGTTTTGCCGTTGTAGGTTTTTGCCGTAATAGTTGTTGTGCCGACACCGACAGCAGTTATTTTGCCGTTTTCATCAACCGTTGCAATTTTTTTATTGCCTGTTGAAAATGTAACCTGAGATAAATTACCATTTGTCACAGTTGTACTTAAAGCATAAGATTCTGTTGTACCTAAGACTATATCCGTTTTATTCAGCTTAATGCCGGTCGGTACAGTAGTAGGCTTTGGAACAGTTGTAGGTTCTGTAACTGCTTCCGTTGTAGGCTCTGTTGTTGATTCTGCTGTTGTCGGTTGTTCTTCTGTTGGCTCTTTAATCAGACCTACGATAATCTTCTGTACAAGGGTTGAATCAACAACGGTAATCACACCGTCTTTATTAAGGTCATACAGCTTAATTTGTTTTTCATCAAATGTTGTCATACCTACAACATTCTTCTGAATAAGCGTTGCATCTTCAATCGAAAACTTTTTGTCTGTGCTTACTGCTCCTGCACTAAAGACACAAAGGCTCACAAGAGTAGTGGCAGTAAGTAAGCCCGAAATAATCTTATTTTTCAGTTTCATAACTTCCTCCTTAAAGGGTTCTCGTATATATTCCGTAAAATTTGCGGTTTGTCACCCTAAAAATCAAAAAAATTTTAAAAGTTTTTTAAAAATAAAAACCTTCTCATATATATTCCGTAAAAATCGGGGTTTCGCACCCCAATAAATGAAAAAATTTAAAAATTTTTTTAAATTACTTTAAAAAAGAAAAATATCATAAAATCAGAGCGTAAAAAAAGCAGAGCCGTAGCTCTGCTTAAATACATTTATTCTATTGACATATATTTCCTTACTTGGTAATTAAATTTGGCTATAAAACAATTTTACAATAATGTTGTTTTGCTATAAAACAATAAAATTATAAACAGCTTAATAATACTCAACCTTACCGCAAGCTGTACACTTTCTGCCGACTACTTTGGTTTTAGATTCATAGTGCGATTTTTCGGGTACAGTTATAGTTTTTGTGCCGACCTGAACCTCTACCCATACATCGTGGTAAGATACTGGTTCTCCATTTAATGCGTGTTGTTTATTATGAGCTGTACAGTTATCTGTAATATCAGCTCCACACACTTTACAGATAGTCCTGCCTTGTTTTTCATAAACCGGCTCTTCGTAGGTATAGGCTTTCTGATCTACTACTTTTACTTGTGTAGCCTTGGTAATATCCTTCCAGCTATGAGTATGCTGTGTCGGTTTTGGCTCTGATTTTGATGATTCAGGCTTTGAACTTTCAGCCTTGGAGCTTGAAGAAGTGTCCTTTTTACTGTCACTTTTGGAACTCTCAGACTTAGAATTTGAAGAAGAATCAGATTTTTTACTCTCAGATTTAGAGTTTTCAGACTTAGAGCTTAAAGAACTGTTATTTTTCTTTTCAGTTTTTGAACTCTGAGAAGAATTGTTACTCTCTGATTTGTTTGTAGTATTTGATTTAATGTTATTGGCTGATTTTATTTCATCAGCATCAACCTTGATTTTTTTGCCGTTTTTACTTGTGATTTCGACTTTGCCGTCTGCATCTGTCTTTAACTTTTTGCCGCTTTCGTCGATTATATTGCCGTCCTTATCGACTTCAAGACCTGCATCAGTTACTGCTTTATCTGTTGCTGACATTGTAGGAGTTGTTGCGGTTGTTTCCTCCACTTCAACCGCAGAAGTAGTATTTAAAGCAGTATCAGCTGTTGCTGATTCCTGATTATTACCCCCACAAGCAGATAACATTGCCGATGAGCTTATCAATGCTGCCATTACCAGAGTAATTAACAACTTTTTCATTCTTGTTTCCTCCTTATTTGTTACTAATAATATGATATTTTAAATTTTATCACAATTAAAAAACTTAATCAATACTACTATGAGTATTAATTTGAGATATACACTACTTTGCATCGGCTGTACGAACCTACACGGGTTTTTAATTTATGCCAGTCATAACGCAAACCCGATGTGCCTACAAAACTACTATGACTGTACAGAAATTGTAAATTTAATAAAAATTTTTTCGACCGATATGAACTAAATAATGGTTTTTCACATAGCTAAAAATACAATTTTTAGCACCGCAGAAAAAAACGGTCGTTTTCTTTATGTACATTTGCAAAGATTTTCTGTGTACTGTATAATTTACCTATATCCTAAGATGATTTTGGTAAAGGAGAAACGATATGATATACGGGTACGCAAGAGTGAGTACAAAAAATCAAAATTTAAATTTACAATTAGACAGTCTTAAAAAATATGGTTGTGACAAAATTTATTGCGAGAAAAAATCCGGTGATTCACGAAAAAATAAAGACAGAGAGCAGCTTAAAGAACTGCTCTCTGTGATAAAAGAGGGAGATACATTTGTGGTTCATAAGTTAGATAGACTGAGCCGCACTTTGGTTCAAATTATTAACTTACTTGACTACTTTTCTAAAAATGGGATACTCTTTGTATCTATTTCAGATAATTTTGATACGTCTACTGCATACGGAAAAGCATTTTTAAATTTGGCGGCTGTTTTTGCTCAGCTTGAAGTTGATTTGAATTCAGAGCGTACATTAGAAGGCCTTGAATCAGCTCGTATGAGAGGGCATTATGGTGGCCGTCCTGGAATTTCCAAAGCTACACAAGCTAAGATGTATCAGATGTATTATTCAGGGGATTATCCGGTTGACGAGATATGCTACCAATGCCATATAACTTCCCCCACATTATATAAGTATCTTCGCCTTTATAATCGTGATCCATCAACAAGACCTGTTATTGTTGACGAAAATGGCAATGCAATACGGAAAGAACATAAAGGTAGGCCACCACTTAACTATAATGTCATTACAGAACTGCGTAGATTATACAACAATGATGGTCTTAGTATATCCGATATTGTAAAGCTAACCGGAATAAGTCGTACAACCGTAATTAAGTATTGTATCGACAAGAAGGATTGATTTATGAAAGATAATAAAAATCTTGATCAAGTAATGGAATTGCTACAGAACGGAGTTAAAGATGTTTTCACTTCTGAAAAATATCTTAATTACCTTACTATGCTCAGTAAATTTCATAATTATAGTTATAACAATGTGCTTTTAATTTCTTTACAGAATCCAAATGCAACTCTTGTTGCCGGCTATAATGACTGGGTAAAAAAACACCATAGGTACGTAAAAAAAGGAGAAAAAGGCATTAAAATCATTGCCCCTTCCCCATATAAAAAAGAAGTTTCCGTTCCCGTATTGGACAACAACGGCAACAAAGTCATTGTTGATGGTAAACCTCTTATGGAACAAAAAACCATTCAGGCTATGTCGTTTAGAACCGTTAGCGTATTTGATGTCAGCCAAACTGACGGAGAACCATTACCTCAGCTCTTATCGGAACTGACCGATAATGTAAAAAACTACAATGAATTGTTTGAAGCTATAAAAGCCTATTCTGAATATCCCATAAACTTTGAAGATATATCCGGTGATATAAAAGGGTATTGTAGCTATAAAGACAAGCGAATAGCTATAAAAAACGGTATGTCTGAATCTCAGACAATTAAGACCGCTATACACGAAACCGCTCATTCACATTTGCACGAACCTAATCCAAATGATCCTATTAGAGATTCCAGGAACATTAAAGAAGTGCAAGCTGAAAGCGTTGCTTTTGTAGTGTCAAACTATTTCGGCATTGATACATCTGAATATTCTTTTAATTACATCGCTGCTTGGGGAAATTTGGAACTTAACGAACTCAAAAACAGCCTATCTGTTATACAAAAAGAAGCTGCGGCTATGATTAATGGTATTGAAGAAAAATATCAGGAATTATTAAAGAGCAGAGAAGCCGAACTAAAAATTGCAAATGAACAGGAAGTCGGCTATGACAAGGATGCTGATGGCCTTGATGACAGCCGTGATAGCTCTTATACTGCTTCCATTGAATCCTCTGAACAAACCTTATACGATCAACCTAAATATAGTAAAGAAGAAAATATGCGTATTATAGACGATTTAAAGCGAGGTATTCCAATTCAGGATTATGCTCAGACATTAGGTTTTACGGTAATGTCTGTTGGTCGTTATTTCACTCTTAAAGAACACGATTCTGTAAGAATTGATCCGGATAAAAACCGTTTTGTTCAGAATTCTACCGGTGTTAAAGGCAGTATAATTGACTTCGTTATGCAATTTGAAAATACTGATAAAACAACAGCTATTCGTAGGCTACTTGATTATTCTGGAATACATTCAGAACTTACCAATTCTCGTAGCAATGTAAATCACAAAATAAATCGCAATGACCAGACAAAAAATAAAAAGCTTTCATTGCCTGAGCGTGCTGCTCATATGAAAAATGTTTTTGCATACCTCATTAATACACGAAAAATTGATAGTAAGGTGGTCAGCTCCTGGGTTAATAATCACAACTTATATCAAGACACCCACAATAATTGCGTGTTTGTAACCTATGATAAAAGCGGTAAACCCGAATTTGCATCTCAGCGTGGTACTAACACTTCTAAAACCTTTAAGGCCGATATTTCCGGAAGTAATTATGATACTTGCCATTTTATCAATAATAATGCTAAATCACTCATAATCACGGAATCTGTGATTGACTGTATGTCAGTTCAGACTATTTTACAAGCTCACGGCCGTGACTTGAATAATTATAACTATCTCAGCCTTAATGGTACTACTAAAGTCAATGCTTTACATAATGCACTCTCTCAATCTGAAACAAGTTCTGTAATCATTGCTGTGGATAATGACTCTGCCGGCAGGGTTGCTCTTGACAACATTAAGTCCATTGTTGCCAATACTGATAAGGATATAAAAGTCATTGAGTATCTACCAAAGAATGAAAAAGACTGGAACGCAGAACTTGTTGCCAATGTTGAAAAAGAAAAAAATGCTCTTAACAATGATAAATCCAGTCTAAAAGATCAAATTATCAACTGCACACATAGAGCAGATGAACTGAATCAAAACATCATTGATAAAAAAATTCAAAAATCTATGGAAAGGAGCGTATAGTATGAAGCCTATATACACCATTGAAGAACTTACTGCAATCAATGCTTTGAAACCAACCAGTAGGAATGATTGTATTATTACTTTGGAAACTTCATTGCCCTACTATTCATCAGATGAGCAAGAAGAAATACAGTTTACGAGAACCCTTTTGGAGAAATTAAAAAGCACCTCTGATGATGATTTCAAAAATTTAAGTTTTGAAAATCTGTTAGATCTCTCTGAAACAGAAGAAAAATAAAAAAAGGAACAGCATTTTACAATGCTGTTCCTTTTCATTTGAACTATCTTTTGTTTTAGTTACAATGTTAATTATTGTCAAGACTTTACACAACAGGCATAACTTTTTCCATCAATATGACAAAATTTTCATTATAAACCATAAATCATACAATTATCTATTGACAATACCAAATAATTGTATTATAATGTCAGCGAGTATTGGACTTTATAGGCTATTAAAGGACAAAGGACACACTTCTGATCTTGCACTAATAAAAAATTGAGATTTCAGAAAGGAGCCCTGATATGGATAGTCTGTTCAATATAGGACTGATACTTTGTTATCTGTTTCTTTATTGTAGTGTTTTCTACATCCAAACTTTCTACATCCAAACGCGGTGTTCGGGTATTACATACAAGTTGCTGTTACTCGCCGTAACAAACTTAGCACTTGATATAATAACTGGTACCATCACATCTGGATGTAGTCCAGTAATTATATAAGATAGCTACATCTATCTTATAAGACGAATACGGGGAATATTGCAAGTATTCCTCGTATTTTTTTCATCTTTTTATACTATAAAATAAAAAAATGATAAAAAGGTCGGAGTTTATTATACTACAACACATTAAAAAAGTCAATTCTCTTTTTGAATTTTTTTAATTTAAATTTCACATATTAATTAAAATTATATTTCGCATTGCAGATTTATAGTTAAATATATTTATGTCAAACAATTTTGCTATTATACGCACTATAAAAAAAGCGTGATGATTAAATCACGCTTTTTTATCTTTCGTTATTTAAATTATGATCTTTAGTTTTCTTAGGAGTACGAGTTTGCTTACTATTATACTGCTGAGCCTTCTGCTTAGCTATTTGAATTTTTGTTACCAATGTTTTTGGAGTAATTTCAGTAAGCATTATTTGTTCCAATTTTAATATGTCTGGATAAACAAGATTGTAACCTTTTCGTGTTAAATGTAAAACTCTGTTTGCAGACTGATAGATTTCCTTTCTTAATTTATAGTTAACTGGAACAGGATTATTTCTACGTGTATGTATATGATCTAAATATTTCGCTGTTATTGGAAACATATTTTGAATTAAAAATGCTGCCGGAACATTGTCAAATTCACCTAAGATTATTGTATCACACTTGCCATACTTCTGAACCTTATTATTAAAAATTTTCTCATATTTTTTATATTTAGAACTCATAGGTACAACCCACAATAAACTTGTTTGTGTATCCTTAAAGCAATAATATGTGGGGCGAAAATTTCCATTTTCCTTATTCGCCATAAGTTTATTATCATTTACCTTATTAAAATAAGAATCCTTTATGTGATACACATATCCTTCACTATAAATCATAACTTCTCCTCAATCAAAAAAGTAACCCTATCCACTTGAGATAGGGTTACTGTAATTTTCGAGCCAGTCACTTATTATTCGCTAGTGGTGAGCGAAAAACATTTTCAAGCCAGTCACTTATTATTCGCTAGTGGTGAGCGAAAAATATTTTCGAGCCAGTCA
>ERZ791737.461-NODE-461-length-34018-cov-21.129582_pt1 | contig 34018 bp, 14 predicted proteins | sample MGYA00510042_ERZ791737 | MGnify/ENA primary metagenome ERZ791737 (study PRJEB30046, sample SAMN00791965) | human gut metagenome | study: EMG produced TPA metagenomics assembly of the A metagenome-wide association study of gut microbiota in type 2... | reverse complement strand
AGTCCGGCAAAGCCTGAAGGGCTTTCATCTATCAGCCCAGGGCAACGCCCTGGGTTTCAGAACGCCCCTTCACCTTACGCCCTGAAAGGGCATAAGATTGTATAACGGGCTTTTGCCCTTTCAGGGCGCAGAGATAGGAGCGCATTATTACCCAGGGCGTTGCCCTGGGCTAATAGATAAAAGCCTTTCAGGCTTGCTGCGCTGATGCTTTGCTGCGATAAATTATCATTTATTTGCGAAACTTGAACTAATAAATACAAAGTAATTAATGAAACGGAAAGGATTATTACTTGCATTGCTGTGCTGCGTCGTAGCACTGAATGCAAAAGTTAAGCTGTCTGCACTGGTTGGCGACAATATGGTGCTGCAACAGCAGGCAGATGTAAAAGTTTGGGGCAGCGCAGCCCCTTCAGCAACAGTACGCGTCACTCCCTCCTGGGATGGAAAGTCTTATACCTGCCAGGCCGACAAGGCAGGGCACTGGTTGCTTACGTTGAAAACCCCGGCAGGCGGCTATACCCCTTACGAGATAACTTTTGATGACGGAGAGAACGGAGAGCAGACTACCTTGAAGAACATCCTTATCGGCGAAGTTTGGCTTGCCTCCGGACAGAGTAACATGGAGATGCCGCTGAAAGGCTTCGGCGGTTGCTGCGTAAAAGGAGGAATAGACGAAGCTATCGCCGCTTCCGACGTGAAAGGCGTGCGTATGTTCAACGTAGCCCGGCGGCAAAGCTACGAACCGCAAACCGAATGTAGCGGACGCTGGATGACGACCGAACTGGTGACCGACGTCATGGAATTCAGTGCCACCGCCTGGTACTTCGCCTCTTCCCTCAGCCGCGCGCTGCACCTGCCGGTGGGCATTGTAAACTGTTCCTACGGCGGTTCCAGCATAGAGAGCTGGATCAACCGCGAGTTGCTGGAAACCTATCCCGACATCTCGCTGAAGCCCGAAGATATGGAGAAAATCTTAGAGTGGGAACGCCCGCTGCTGATGTATAACGGCATGTTGCGTTCGGTAGAAAACTACACCATCAAGGGCATCATCTGGTATCAGGGTGAAACGAACGTAGGGCACCACGAACACTACGCCCAGCGCATGGCCGATATGGTGAAACTCTGGCGCAAGGAGTGGGGACTGGGCGATATACCCTTCTACTTTGTAGAGATTGCCCCTTACGACTACGACAGCGCCGTGCAAGACGAGAAAGCCGCCTACCTGCGCGAAGCCCAGTTCAAAGCCCAGAGCCTGATACCGAACAGTGCCATGATTTCTACCAACGATCTGGCAGAACCTTACGAGAGGCATAACATACATCCCGGCAACAAAGCCCCGGTAGGCCGTCGCCTCAGTTATCTGGCACTGAACCTCACTTACGGCATGAAGCAGATCGCCTGTTTCAGCCCGCAGTACAAGGCAGTGGAGATGGAAGGCAATCAGGCTTTCATTTCCCTCGACCATATCGAGATGGGTATCTGCCGCAACTACGACATCCGCGGCTTCGAGATTGCCGGTGAAGACCGCGTCTTCTATCCGGCGGACAGTGTATGGGTGCGCTGGCAGACGAATCACATCGTTGTTTCTTCGGAGAAAGTACCCCGGCCCGTTGCCGTGCGCTACTGCTTCCACGACTTCCAAATGGGTACGATGATTGGAGGAAATGAATTGCCGCTGATTCCGTTCCGTACGGATAATTGGTGATAGTACCTCCGGTGGCGCTTTTATCTTTTAGACACAGATTGAGCGGATTAAGCGGATTTTAAGATGCCTTGCATCATTTATAAATCCGCCTGATCCGCTCAATCCGCGTCTAAGGAATCGTTTACTTCAGCAACTGCTGTGCCGCCAGCACCAGGAACATATAGTGCGAAGAACCTCCTCCCAATACATATTCAGTCTGTTGCCACAAGAACGGGAACGTCAGCAGTTCCGGGAAGTCCGGGCGGATGAGGGCCGTACCGGAGATGACGCCGCCGGGGATGTACGACCAGTCTGCACGGTTCAGACCGTAGCCTACCGTAGCCGACTGTGCACCGACGCCCGAAGCGAATGATGCCTGGTTGATGCCCGGGTGACAGCCCAAGATGAAGTTCAGCGCATTGAATACCGGCGCCTTCGGGAAGATGTCCGGATAAGCCGTCGTCAGGTAGTAGTGCTGGAAGCCGAAGTTCTGGATATCCCAGCCTGCTCCCCAGATGTGCGGACGGTAAGGAATGCCGTACGGAGTTTCGTGTACCAGTTTGTTCAGCTCTTCCTTATATCCCAGCAACGCCTTGCGGAAGGCGGCAGAGAAAGCCTTGGCCTTCTTGTCCTTCAGCTGTGCCACTTGGCGCTCCACGCGTGCGGTGAACCAGCCCATGCGGCCTATCTGCTTCATGATGATATCCTGATTCTTGTACAGGAAGTCCAGATAAGGCTGTTCGCCGGTAGTGAGATACAGCTCTACGGCAGCGTGGATCTTGGCGGACAATGCACGGTTTTCGGCAGTAGTCTCGAAGATCTGTCGGGCGATGTTGATGCAGTGTGTGCTCAGCGTATCGTTGAAGTTCTTCAGTACGCGTGAGGCGGCAGCCAGATGGGCGGCTGTGGAGAGTTCGCGTCCCGGATTGTCTTCGGTGAAGATCCAGCGGTCGTCTTTGTTGCCCGGCTGGCCGTCGGTCATGGCGGCGGCATCGCCCAGGAGGACGTATTGGCGCAGGTCGTTGCAGATGATGCCGCGGTAGAGGCGTCCCAGTGCCAGATAGCCGTTTACTACGGTCAGTGCACCGTTTTCTACCTGTTGCAACATATCGTTCTTGCCGTCGGGCTGGTGGATTTCGGTGACGCGGTTGATCTGGTCAATCGAAGTCACGTCGATGTCCGGACGGAAAGCCTCGTAAGCCAGTGCCAGGATATAAGATTCTCCGGCTTGTGACTCTATGCGGAGGTCGAAGTCACCGGCATCGTGCCATCCGCCGATGTTTACTCCCGGAACGTTGTCGCCCGGTTTGAACTTGGAAGGTATGTCCTTTGCATTTTGGTTGTAGCCGTCGAAGAGGTTGCCGCCGGGGGCCATCTGTGCGTCGTCCATGTGGCAGCAGTCATGCCATACGCGGTATTTCTCGTTCACGCGCATGTGGCACATCTGCACGGGCAGGAAGTATTCAATGACGGGTTGCCATACGCCACGGTCGTATATCCCGTTGTCGATGCGGAAGATGGGCGAGGTGGATTCACCGTACTTTATCTGATAGAGTCCCGGTTCCTTTACGTCCGTGAAGTCCACCTTCAGATAGTTGTATCTCAGGAACTTTCCCCAGGTTTCGGGGGTTACGGTCTTGACGATGTTCTCCGCGTTGTCTGCGTCGATGCGGATGATCTGTGCCGTCTGCTGGCGTGTGTCGCGAACATCCATTTCGATGACTGCTTCCTTGTCTTGGGCGGGGTGGTAGCCGATTTGTGAAGTCTGGATCACCGGTTTGTACATCCAGTCGGAGACGATGTTCGGAGAGATAATCCACTTCACGGCACCTTTGGTAACTCCCGGCTTGATGTCGCTACGCAGTACAAACCAGCCGTTGTTGTGGTTCATGCGGCCGTCGAACAGCTTCAGGTCACCGCTCAATGACTCGATGGTTACCTTATTATAAGGGTCGTCGGGGCGGGAAGTGAACTTGGTTCCCACGGCGTAGGGTTCGCTGATGATGTCGTCGGCCACAATCGGGTTGTAACCTTCTCCGACGAAGTGATCGAAGTCGGCCAGGGGCTTCCCTGCCTGATGATAATTGCCGGCATGCAGATGGTTGGGCTTGGTGGTCATCACGGGCGAGTTGGGCTGTTGCGGGAAGATGCCGCTCTGGTTGTCCATAATCCAAGGCTTGCCGAAGAGGGAGCCGGGGAAGAATTCGAGGTTGAAACCTACCTTGCCGAGCAGTGCTTGCGGAACGGGGCGATCCAGATCGACGGTGACCTCTATGTTCTTGCCTTTACTTTCTACACGCACGGTATAGGTAAGGTTGTAGTCCGGGTAAATCATCGGGTTGAATCCGGTGAGGTGACGTGAAGAGTCGGGGTAGCACAGCGTGGCGGTGATGCTGTTGTCGCCGAGTTTCCGGTCCAGTTGTTTCGGCACGGGTTGCCACTGTCCGGGGGTTGCTTCCATGCGGATGTCGCCGTTGGTTGCCACGCGGTGGCCGTTCATGATGATACAAACTCCCCCTTGGTGTCCTTCGGGGTAAATGTCGTCGAAAGCCATTACGTCTACTCCCTGGTTCTTGAAGTAACCGGAAGACGTGAGCTTGAAGTCTTGGGCATGCAGTGCGCCGCCCGAGAAGAGCAGGGCTAAAGCGGATGCAAATACAAAATGTTTCTTTCTCATAGTATACGAATATGTGTTACTAAATTTGGCGACTAATGTAAGGACTTAAAAGGAAACTCAGGGGGGCGGTTTGTACCCAAATACGTTATGAAATGTGTTTTTATGGGGCTTCTGACAGGGTCCAGTGTCTGTCGCGACAGAAGCCAGTGTTTGTCAGGACAGAGTCCAGTGTCTGTCAGAACAAACACCAGTGTCTGTCACGGTAGACACCAGTGTCTGATAAACCGAAATTAAACCTCTGAAAATCAGAAAGGTGCGTCCTTTGCTTTCTGTGTTTGCCTCCGCATGAACTCGGATGGGCTCATGTTGAATTCTTCCTTGAAGTGCTTCGTGAATATCTTAGGCGAATTGTACCCTAGTTTATAAGCTATTTCCGCTATCTGCAACTGGCTTTCCGCCAGCAGTTGCTGCGCCCTCTTCATGCGGATAATCCGTATGAACTCCAGGGAAGTCTTTCCGGTAATCTTCACCATCTTTTTGTAGAGGTAGCCGCGGGAGATGTTCAGCTGTACGGCCAGCTCCTCTACGGAGAACTCGGCATTGTTGATGTTGTCTTCTACAATCTGGATGGCCTTCTCCACGAACTGCTGGTCCAGTGAAGTGATCGTGATGTGGCTGGGCTCTATCTTTATCTGTTGCTCAAAGAGCTCGTGCTTCTTCAGGCTGCTCTCTATGAACTTGCTGATGCGCAGCTTCAGCACCTCCATGTTGAAGGGCTTGGTGATATAGTCGTCCGCTCCCATGTTCAGCCCCTCCAGCTGATACTCCTCGCTGGCTTTGGCGGTGAGCAGGATGATGGGGATGTGCGAGATGTAGATATCGCTCTTGATGGCGGTGCACAGTTCCAGCCCGTTCATCTTGGGCATCATGATGTCGCTGATGACGATATCCACATTCTCTGCCTTCAGCACTTCCAGCGCTTCCAGTCCGTTCATCGCCTTCAGCACGTTGTAGCTGGTGGAGAGGCAGGCGCTGAGGAAGTCGAGGAAGTCATAGTTATCATCTACCAGCAAGATGGTGTAGCTCTGCTCGTTGATGTTGCCGTTCTGTTTGGGCAGGGTCTCATTCTCTTCGGTCGGCTGCTCTTCTTCCTGCATTTGGGGATGCACGCTGGCATGCATCGGCAGGCTGATGGTGAAAATGCTTCCGTGGGGCACGTTGGTGGACACCTGGATATTCCCCTTGTGCATCTTTACGTATTCCGCCACGAGATACAGGCCGATGCCGCTGCCTCCCTCCGAGTTCTCCTGCTGTTCGGCCTGGTAGAAGCATTGGAATATCTTCTTCTGCTGTGCTGCGTCGATGCCGCATCCCGTGTCGCTGAACTGCATCACGAGGTTGCTGTCTATGATGTTTATTTTGATCTCTATGGTCCCTTTGTTCTCGGTGAACTTGAAGGCGTTGGAGAGTATGTTCATCACAATCTTCCGCACCTTGTCGTAGTCGAAGTCCATCTGTATGCTGGGTTGCTGGCAGACGACGCGGTAGTCTATCTCCCGCTTCCGGGCAATGCTGTCGAATGCCTGGAGCTGGTCTTTCACCAGGCTCACGATGTCGCCGTGTATGTAGTGCATGGTTTCTCCGCTGGCATCCAGCTTGCGGAAGTCCAGTAACTGATTGATGAGTTCGAGCAGATAGCGGGCGTTGTTCTGTGCCGTATATAATAAGGTGTTCTTATACTGCGGATATTTGCTGAGGAACTCTTCGAGCGGGTTGATGATCAGCGAGAGAGGCGTCCTCAACTCGTGGCTCACGTTGGCAAAGAACTGCATCTTCATGTCCGTTATCTTCTGTTGCCGTTCGTTCTCCTGCTCTATCGCTTTCAGGGCGGCGGCCCTTTTGCGTCTGGAGCGGAAGTAGGCGATGACCCACCATCCGATGGCTGCGACAATGGTCAGGTACAGCAGATAGGCCCACCACGTTCTGTACCAGGGCGGCAATATCCGGATGGTAATGGCCTTGACGTTGGGCGACCACATATATTCCGAGTTGCATGCCTTCACTTGCAGCTCGTACTTGCCGTGCGGAAGCATGGAGAAATCTATCTGGTTGCTTGTAGAGTAGTTCCAGTCCGATTGTTGCCCCTTGATGCGGTAGGCATAGCGCACCTTGCCGGGCTCGATGAAGTTGAGGGTGGAGAACCGGAGTTGGAAGAAAGGGATTCCCTCTTCCAGTACGACTTCTGTGGCACACTCCGGCGACTTGCCGTTCAGCATCTGCGACAGCGGATGGTACTGCGGTTCTATGCCTGTCAGGTATATCTCGCTGTTATAAGTATTGTGCACCACCTCTTGCGGAATGATGGTGGTGTAGCCGTTGGAAGTACCTACCAGGATATTGCCGCTCTTCAGTTTGTAGAGGGCGCGTTCGTTTACATCGTTGGCGGTGATGCCGTCGTTCACGTTATAGCTGGTCATTGAGAAAGGCTTCTGTGCCAGGTTGATGCGGGTGATGCCGTTGCAGGTTCCCACCCATATCTGCTTGTTGTTGTCCTCGTTGATGGCGGTCACCAGGTTGGCGGGCAGGCCGTTGCTGCGGTCTATGTAGCAGATGCTGTCGGTGTTGAGGTCCCAGTAAGTCAGTCCCTGGGTTCCTCCCATCCAGAGGATGTTGCGGCTGTCCTTGTAGACGGTATACAGGTTGAGCTTCTTCAGCACCTGCTTTTTATTGCTGTTGTTGTAGATGAACCGGCATTGATGACTGTTGATGTCTACGGTCATCAGGCCGAGCGAGGAGGCGGCATAAAGCATGTCTCCGCCGGTGTATAGCAATTCCCGGATATTCATCAGGCCCAGTTTGTTGAAGACGGTCAGGAACTTCCGGCTTTTCATATCCAGCTTCTGAATGCATCCGCCGAGGGTGGCTACCCAGATATTGCCGTACTTGTCTTCCTGTATGCCGTAAATATCATTCTCCAGCAGTCCGCTGTTCTCGCTGTTGTACTGCGTGATCCGGCCGCGGTCGTAGCAGATCAGCCCGTTCTGGAAGCTGCCCAGCCACAGCCGGTTCTTGCTGTCCTTCTTGATGGTGACGATGACGTTGGCAGGTGTCGGAACCCGTTCCAGCTCCTGGCTGTCTATGCTCCGGCGCATCAGCCCTCCGCCGTCCGTACCGTACCAGATGGAGAGGGAGTCTTCGCAGAAGGAGAGCATGTCTTTATATTGCCACAACGTTTGGTTCAGGAAGACCTGCGACTGCGGAACGTAGTAGGAGATGTCCTGCTTGAAGTTGCCTATCCATACAATCCCCTCCTGGTCAACGTGGATGGCACTGAGGTTGTTGCTCGCCAGGGTATGAGATTTCAGCGGGTTATGGGACAGATGGGTCAACGTACCCGACTGGGGCTGGTAGATAAATCCCCCGAGGTGGCTGGTGATGAGCCAGATATTTCCCTTGGTGTCTTCGGCAATGTGGCGTATTCGGTTGAACTGCTCGGTATGGACGGGCAGTTTGATTTCTTCCCACTCTGCCTGCATGTTCTTTTTGTAGAGGAGCAAGCTGTTCTGGAAGGTATAGATCCAAATCCCGTCGTTACGGTCGATAAACACGCTGGGGATGTGCTTTTCCAGGAACCTCTTGTACTGGGACGGGATGGGAATCTCTTGCGTAAGCGAGGAGTTGATGTCCGTGAAGTACAGTTTTCCGCTGTTGTAGATGGAGTATATGTGCTCATCGGTCACAAACAGCTTGGTGACGGCGTTTTCTGCCAGCGGATATATCTTGGTCATCTTCTGCTGGTGGTCGTAGAGGTGTATCTTGCTGTTGTCGTAGGTCCACAGATATTTCTTCTTGCTGTCCGTACCCACTTTGAGAATAGTGCCGGATGCGATGTTGAATTGTTGGAGTATCTCCTCGCTGTTCCGGTTGAATTTCCCCGTCTGATAGTCGTATATGGCGTTTCCGTGGTTGGATGATACCCATATATTCCCCTGCCAGTCCTCGAATATGTCCGTGATGCCGTTGTCCGGCAGGTTGTCGGTGTCCTGGTAGTATTGCTGGAAGGTATAGGAGTCGTAACGGTTGAGGCCCGAGGCGGTTCCCACCCACAGAAAGCCCCGGCTGTCTCGGCACAGGCAGTTGATGCTGTTGTTGGAAAGCCCGTCCGTTGTAGAGAGTTGCCTGAACATGATGGTGCTCTGCTCTGTCAGGTTGGCATACATATTATATGGAAACAGGACACTTAGCAGAAGTATCACATTACATATAAAGGAGGTGGAAGTTGTGTTCATGGCATTACTCGTTTAAACATGTACAAACCTACTCAAAATTTGTAAGACATGAAAATCCAAAAGGGCTTTCTATCCCTCCTATAAGGGGTTTGTTTGGCTCCTGTTTGGGTAGAGTATCCAAATGTTCCCTTATTTGGGTACAACCCTGCCCGTTCAAAAAGCCTTTTATAGGCAGATAAAAGCGAGGAAACACTTAATTTTGCGATGAGACATTTAGTTAACCTTTTAATATTGCCACAATGAAAAAGCATTCTTTTACCTTTCTATTAACAGCAATCCTGCTATCGGTCTTTTCTTCTGCGAGCGCTCAGTCCGCTGCAACCGCAACGTTGCGCAAAGAGATTACCGCAGACTTGAAGAACAACATCCTTGCTTTCTGGGAAAAGCATAGTGTAGATCCTTCCGGAGGGTTTTACGGTTCTTTGGAACGTGACGGCACTCCGATACCCAATGCCCCCAAGGGCGGCGTACTGAATGCACGCATCCTCTGGAGCTTCTCCACCGCCTACCGCATGTATGGGGATGAGAACTACCGCATGATGGCCGACCGTGCACAACGTTACTTTATAGATCACTTCATCGACCCGCAGTACGGCGGTGTGTACTGGCTGATAAAGGCAGACGGCACCCCGCTGAATACAGACAAGCAGACGTATGGCTGTTCCTACGCCATCTACGGGCTGGCCGAACACTTCCGGGCAACCGGAAACATGGAAAGCCTGCAGCGTGCCATCGACGTCTATCATACGATGGAGAGCAAGATTAAAGACCCCGTAAGCGATGGTTACATCGAATCCTTCACCCGTTCATGGGGAACCCCCGAGAAGTTGGGCTATGACGGCGACGGCGTTGCCACCAAGACCATGAATACCCACATCCACGTGCTGGAAGCCTATACCTTGCTTTATAAAGTATGGAGAGACACCGGCCTTCGCCAGCGCCTTGCGAAGATCATCGACCTGCTGACTACCAAACTCTACGACAGCAAGACGCATCACCTGATACTCTACTGCGACTCCAACTGGAAGAACCTGGATGACATCGACTCCTACGGCCACGACATCGAAACCGCCTGGCTGCTGACCGAAGCTGCCGAAGCCCTGGGCGACCCTGCCGTCTTTGAGAAGTGCAAGAAGATCTCCCTGGACCTGACGAACTCGGCTTTGAAGGAAGGTCTGGCTCCACTGGGCGGCATGATATACGAGCGGCATAAAGACAAGTTCCGCCGGGACTTTTCGTGGTGGTGCCAGGCCGAAACCATCGTGGGATGCGTCAACGCATGGCAGCTGACCGGAAAGCAATCTTATCTGGACAGTGCGAAGCGCATGTGGGAGTTCGTCAAGTCGCGGGTGATAGATAAGGAGTACGGCGAATGGTTCAGAACGGTGGAGCCGGACGGCACTCCCCGTTACAAAGAGCCCAAAGCCAGTATGTGGAACTGCCCGTACCACAACAGCCGGATGGGCTTTGAGATCGATGCCAGACTGAGTGAATAGACTAAAACCACATCTTAATTATATATGTATTATGAAGAACTTACGAATTTTCCAAGTGTGTGCGGCTGCACTCCTGTGCAGCGCCTTATCCCTGCCACTCGCTGCCCAGACGGAGGTAATGGCATGGAGCAATATGACGGGTGTCCGTGTGGACGGCGAACTGATAGACTTTGAGTCTTCTCTTTGCGTCGGCAATCTGAAAGGAGACATGGACGCTACCGGAAAGGAGAGACAACGTCCCCGCTATCACCGTGAAGGCGATACGCAGGAAGTGACCACCACTGTGCGTGGCCTGAAATTCTATCAGAAGGTAACCGATAAGGAGAGAGGACTGGTAGCAATCTCCATCGATGCCGCCTCGGACACCACGCTGAACCAGCCGGCTTATTTCTGCATTACTTTAGACCCCGAAAACTATGCCGACGCCAAGATAAAGGCAGGCGGCAAACGGCTCACCATTACTTCGGCCAACCGGAAGCTGGATTTCAGTTTCAGCAAGTCTATGAGTGCTACCATTGAGAAAGGACGGGATAACACGGCTGTTTACGTGCAGTTGATGCCATCCTTAAAGAAAGGCGAAAAGACCTCGGTGACGATGGAACTGCGCGCTTCGGGAGTCATCGACCACAGCGATGCACAGATAGCACTGGACGTACAGAACCCGGGCAGCCTCTTTACGGGCTTCGGAGGAAACTTCCGCCTGCAGAACCCCAAGGCAGATCCTAAAATAATAGACTACTGCCTTGAAAACCTGCGCGTAGCCTACGGCCGTGTGGAACTGCCGTGGCGGATATGGGAAGCAGAGTTGGGAAAGAACCCGCTGACCGCTCCCCAAAGCGTAGCCCTGCACCAGCACGTCGAAGAGAGCATGCTGATGGCGAAGCGCCTTCGTGCCATGGGCATGCCGGTGATATTGAGCTGCTGGTTCCCACCTACATGGGCCATCGACGGTGGTCCCGAGAGCTACAAGCGTCAAGGCGGCGTGATGGCCTACCGTCTGGACCCGAAGAAGAAACAGCAGATATACAAGTCGCTTGCCGACTATATACTGTATGCTAAGAAGCAATACGGCATTGAGTTTGCCATGTTCTCCTTCAATGAATCGGACCTGGGTATCGACGTACTGCATACCGGACAGGAACATGCCGACTTCATCCGCGAATTCGGTGCTTACCTGGCGAAGTTGAATCTGCCCACCCGCTTATTGCTGGGCGACAATTCGGATGCAACCACTTACGACTTCATCCTTCCGGCATTGGGCGACCCTACTACTCATAAGTACATCGGCGCCGTTTCCTTCCACTCCTGGCGTGGTTGCGATGACGAGACATTGCGCAAATGGGGTGCTGCCGCCAAGACGCTGAATGTACCTCTGCTGGTAGGCGAAGGCAGTACGGACGCTGCTGCCCACAGCTATGCCGAGATTTTCAACGAATCTACTTTCGCTCTTTACGAAATCAACCTGTACACACGCATCTGCGCCATCTCCCAGCCGATGTCCATCCTGCAATGGCAGCTCACGTCGGACTACTCGCTGTTGTGGGGCGACGGCATCTACGGTTCCAAAGGCCCGTTGCATCCCACGCAACGCTTCTGGAACATGAAGCAGCTGGCTTCCACGCCTGCCGATGCCCTGGCCATCCCGGTGCAGAGCAGCAAGAAGCAGGTGAACTGTGCTGCTTTCGGCAACATCACGCGCGGCGAGTATGCCGTTCACATGGTGAATAACGGAGCCGATTGCAATGCTGTCATTTCCGGTATTCCGGCAGGAGTAACGGAGCTCACGGTCTACGTGACCAATACCAAGGACAGCATGAAGAAGAGCACCGTCAAGGTGCAGAATGGCCAGGCCACGGTCCACATGCCCGCCATCAGCTTCATCACTTTACTGAACTAACAGGCCCCCGCGCCTGCCTCATCTTATCCGGGTCTTCGGACGGGGAAAAAAGTCCCCCTTCACACTCCGTCCGAAGGCTTGGCTAGGGCATTCTACGCCCTTTTCACTATCGAACTTACGTTAAATAATATCTTATGAAAAACAAAGTTAACTTTAAAATCGCAAGTCTTGCGGTGCTTATGTCGATAGGCATAGGTCATGAGAGTTATGCCGGTTTGACTGCAAACTCAGGAGTACTGTCGGTGGCAGGAATGCTGCAATCTACTGTAAAGATTACAGGCGTTGTTGTCGATACGAATGGAGAGCCCGTTATCGGGGCTAATATTTTGGTAAAAGGAACCACTGTGGGTATGATAAGCGACATTGACGGGAACTTCTCTCTGGATGTTCCCGAGACGGGAGTCCTCCAGATTTCCTATATCGGTTACATCACCCAGGAGGTGAAGATTGTTCCGGGAATGAAAACATATAAGATTGTATTGAAGGAAGACGCCGAGACACTGGACGAGGTGGTCGTTGTGGGCTACGGTACGGTGAAGAAGACCGACGTGACCGGCTCCGTAACCTCCGTCAAGTCCGACGAAATGATGAAACGTAACCCCGTCAGCCTGGGACAAGGCTTGCAGGGAGCTGCGGCAGGTGTTTCGGTCATGCGTACTTCGGGCGACCCGGAAGGCGGCGTCTCGATACGTATCCGCGGTGTGGCCACGGTCAACGGTTCCGCCGACCCGCTTTATGTAGTAGACGGCGTGCAGGTGGGTACCAGTGTCGACTTCCTGAATCCGGCGGACGTAGAATCCATCGAAATCCTGAAAGACGCTTCCGCCACTGCCATCTACGGTTCGCAGGGTGCCAACGGCGTTATCCTGATTACTACCAAGCCGGGTACCAAAGGACACACCACCTTGAAATTCTCGGCAAACTTCGGCTTGCAGACCTTGAGCGACAAGCTGGATGTGGCGAATGCCGCCCAGTTCGTAACCGGCATCCGTGCTTCCAAGATCAACGACGATGCCGTGTTCACCAACAAGGCATGGGAGAACCCCGACTTCACCAACCGCCTGCACAACATCGACTGGCAGGACCAAATGGCACGTACTGCTTTGCAGCAGAACTACAACCTGTCGGCTTCCGGCGGTTCGGACAAGTCGCAGTCGCGTCTGTCCATCGGCTACCTGAACAACGATGGTATCATCGTGAACTCCTACTTCAAGCGCCTCACGGCCCGCGTCAACGTCACGCATAAGATTCAGGACTTCATCCGCGTGGGCCTGAGTACAGCCTACGTGCATGCCGAGAAGACCGGTGGCGGTAATCTCTTCAGCTATGCCCGCACCATCCCCACGATGGACGATGTAGACGATAACGGCAACCTGATGAACGTCCCCGTGCAATATCCCGACGGAACCTGGGGACACTTCCGCCTCGAAGGCAACGGTGACCTCAGCAAGGAGCAGGACAACCCCTACGCCGCAGCCATGACTGCCGACTACCTGAACAAGTACAACCGCGTCGTAACCAGCGCCACCTTCGAAATCGATCTCTTGAAGGGCCTTACCTTCAAGACCATCGGTAGCTATAACTACTACGGCAGCGCCTACGACCGTTATACGCCCAACAACCCGCGTACCTATATGGACCAGAGCCGTCCCGACGCTTTCAATATCAGCTCCTCCGAAGGCAACTCCCTGGGACTGGAATCTTACTTCACCTACGACCTCAAGCTGAAGAACCAGCGCGTGAACCTGATGGCCGGTTACTCGGTAAGCGACTACAAAAGCTCCGAAGTAAGCGCCACCTCGCAGAACCTGGTAGCCGAGTCCATCCGTCAGATAACCCTGACCAAGGACATGAGTACCATTAGGGGAAGTGGAGGTTTCAACACTCCGGTGCGCTATGTGTCATGGTACGGCCGTGTCAACTACTCGCTCATGGATAAGTACCTCTTCACGGCAACTGTCCGTCGCGACGGCTCTTCCAAATTCGGTTCGGGCAATCGCTTCGGTACTTTCCCCTCCCTCTCCCTGGCCTGGCGTGCATCCGAAGAAGACTTCATCAAGAACCTCAACCTCTTCAGCAACCTGAAGGTAAGAGTGGGATGGGGACAGACCGGTAACTCCGGAAACGCTACCAACCTCTCCGTGAACCAGGTATCTCCGAACCGCATCATGTACTACTGGCTGAACAACGGTAGTTACATATCCGGCGCCGGTCTTGCCAAGACAGCCGAAATAGACACCAACCTGAAGTGGGAAACCAACGAACAGACCAACGTCGGCCTCGACCTGGGCTTCTTCAACAACAGCCTGAACATCACGCTGGATTACTTCGTGCGCGATGCCAAAGACCTGCTGCTCTATCGCAACATGCGTCCTTCTACCGGTTATACCAATATCTATACCAACGCCGGACACATCCGCAACTCAGGATTCGAGTTCTCCATCAACTACACCAAGACGGTTGGCGACTGGAACTTCGGCGCCACCCTGAACGGCTCTACCCTGAAGAACAAGACCATCGACGTGGGCGATGACATCTTCTACTCCGGCGATGTAGCCGACGGTTACTATTGGGACAACTACTCCGCCACGAAGAACGGTCACCCGGTAGGTTCCTTCTACGGGCACAAGGTAGCCGGTATCTTCCAGAACCAGGCCGAGATAGACGAACTGAACCGCCTGGCATCGGAGAAGACAAATGGAGAAATCAAGGCATACCAAGCCCCCGAAACCCGTCCCGGTGACTTCAAATACAAGGACTTGAACGGCGACGGTTACATCAGCGACGAAGACAAGACCATCCTGGGCGATGGCTATCCCACGCTGAACTACGGTCTGAACCTGACTGCCGCTTACAAGGGATGGGACTTCACGATGTATATGTACGGCGTATTGGGACAGGACATTCTCTCTTACTCGTATGCCAGCCTCACCACGGTGAAGAACCCGACGGACGGCTACCAGAACGCCCTGGCGGAATACATAAAGAACGCCTGGACTCCGGAGAACCACAGCAATACGTACCCCATCTTGAGCCGTAAGGACAGCAACCACAACACCCGCGTGTCCGATGCTCACATCAAGAACGGTAACTTCCTCCGTATCTCCAACATTCAGGTGGGCTATACTTTCCCCAAAGAATGGACCAAATACCTCAGGATGCAAGACCTGCGCGTATTTGTCAGTGTAGAGAACCTGGCTACCATCACCGGATATAAGTATGGCGACCCCGAAGTAGGCGACAACAGCGTACTGAAGACCGGTTTCGACGGTGGCCGATATCCTTTCCCGCGGACTTATGCTTTCGGACTTAGCCTGCAATTCTGATGTTTATTTACCGATAACTTAAAAAAGGAACAGATATGAAAAAGATATATATATGGATGCTGGGAGTATCCTCCCTGTTAGCAATGAATTCGTGTGGCGAAGGTTTCCTGGATGTAGACCGCTATGATATATTGCCGCCCGAAATAGTGTTCAGTTCCGAGTCATACGTCAATCAGGGACTGAACGGACTGTACGACACCTTCCTGCCGCTGTCTTCCAGCCGCATCGACATCGAACAGAACTGGAACATCAAGCCCCACCTGGCTTTCTCCAACTATCCGGCACTGGACTGCCAGGCCGACGGATGGGACAACGAGTTTACGCGTCATGCCTGGATGGCGGATAAGGACATGTTCAGGGTAGCCTGGCAGTATGCCTACCGTGCCATCAGCCGTGCCAATACTTTCCTCGAACAGCTTAAAGATGCCGATCCTTCTCTGTTTGCCGAAGGGCAGACCGGAAAGGACAAGATAGAAGCCCAGGCGCGTGGCATCCGCGGCTATTGGTATTACTACCTGGCACAGAACTTCGGACGCGTGCCGATGTTGAAGGAGGGAGAATCGTACGTCAGTACCCCTGCGAAGCCGCGTGCCGAAAGCCTGGATGAAACCTACAATTTCGTATTGGACGATCTGAAGTTTGCCTACGAACATCTGGACTGGATACCCGAGAATGGCGATTACGGACGCATCACCAAGGGCATGGCCATGTCCTATTCCGCCTTGATGTATATGTATAAGAAGGACTACACCTCGGCAAAGACTCTTTGGAAAGATATCGTAGACCACGGTCCTTACCGGTTGAAACCCTGTTTTGGAGAAATCCATCAGTACAACAACTATTGGGACAAGGAAAGTGTATGGGAAATCTCCTTCTTCAACTGGAACAACCTGGACTGGAGTGCCAACGGCACCACGGACGACATCTGGTGGGGAACTTACCTGACGGCTGCTGCCGAATATGGCGGTTGGGGAGCTTTGTACATCTCTTACGAATTTGCCCGTTCCTTCGAGCCCGGTGACAAACGCCGGCAATACTCCATCGTGGCCAAAGGTGAAACTCAGCCTTATACCAACGAGACGATAGGCACTACCCCCGGACGCGACGGTGACTTTGTAGGTACGGAAAACATGCCGAACAACTACTCCATCAAGCTGTGGAAAGAAAAGGCGGGTGTTAAGGTATATACTCCGATTTCTGCTTTCCACCTGCGGTATGCAGGCGTATTGCTATACTATGCCGAATGTTGCTTCGAGACGGAAGGACCCGATTCGCAGGAAGGATGGAATCAGATTAAGACCATCCGCGACCGTGCCTGGGGAAATATGGAAGTAGGGCAGGTGCCGATTGAGAACTTCCCGTATGAGTTCAATCACTCGCTGGTGGAGGTGCCGGATGCCAAGACTTTCTACACCCAGTATAAGGCAAAGAAGGGGTATACCTCGGATGTATGGAAGGTGGCTCTGACCATTGAACGTCGTCACGAGTTCTTGGCCGAATACTCTTTCTGGTATGACTTGTGCCTCTCGGGCATGGCGAAGGAGTTCCTGGATTGCGAATATCCGATCAATGGCGGCGTGAGGTACAATGAAGCCGGCGAACCTTGTACTCCCCGGACGTTCGTCTTCGATCCGAACAAGATGCTTTATCCCATCCCGACTCAGGAGATTCTGACGAATGCCGGCATTACGCAGGCCGATCAGAATCCGGGATATTAAGATATGGGGCGCTGGAAGTGATTCCGACGCTTGCATAACAACAATAGGTTTCACAATAGATTGATTTCGGCGTCTCACTCTGTTATTTGGGGTGGGGCGCCGATTTATGATATTGGGGGATCTGATTTATGATATTGGGGGATCTGATTTATGATATTGGGATATCTGATTTATGATATTGGAGGTATCTGATTTATTGGGTAAGTGGAGAGGCTATATATAAACATCTTGCTGGGTATATATATCCAGCGCGTTGCATCTATATACCCAGCACGTTGCATCTATAGATGCAGGAAATGGGAATTTACCAGCGCAGCGCCCCGGCAAAAAATTTCATTCGATATGTTTGCGTATCTTTAGCCTGAAAGCCCTTCATCAATTAGCGCAGCAAGCCTGAAGGGCTTCCATCTATCAGCCCAGGGCAACGCCCTGGGTTTAAGAACGCCCCTTCACTTTACGCCCTGAAAGGGCAAAAGCTCGTTATACAATCTTATGCCCTTTCAGGGCGCAGAGATAGAGGTACATTATTACCCAGGGCGTTGCCCTGGGCTGATAGATGGAAGCCTTTCAGGCTTGCTGCGCTGATGCTTTGCTGCGCTGAATTATCATTTATCCCTCACGAAGACGAAGCGGATGTCTCCGCTTGCTGCTTCATAAACTCCGACGGGCTTATATTAAACTCCTCCTTGAAGTGCTTGGAGAATACCTTCGGCGAGTTATACCCCAACGTATAAGCAATCTCCGCCACCTGCATCTGGCTCTCGGCCAACAGTTGTTGCGCCCGCTTCATGCGGATGGTGCGGATAAACTCGATGGGCTTCTTCCCCGTTATCTTAATCATCTTCTTGTAGAAGTAGCTCCGCGAGATATTCAGACTGCTGGCAAGCTCCTCTACGGAGAATTCCGTCTCGCTGATGTTCTCTTCCACAATCTGGATGGCCTTTTCTACCAGTTGCTGGTCCAGCGGAGTAATTGTAATTCGGCTGGGCTCTATCCGTATCTCCCGGTTGAACAGCTCCTGCCTTTTGGCCGTCATCTCGATAATTTTGTTGATGCGCAGCTTCAGCACGCCCATGTTGAAAGGCTTGGTGATATAATCGTCCGCCCCTACGCTGAGCCCTTCCAACTGATGCTCCTCGCTGGCTTTGGCAGTGAGCAGGATGATGGGGATATGGGAGTAGCGTATGTCGTTCTTGATGGCGGCGCACAGCTCCAGCCCGTCCATTTCGGGCATCATGATGTCGCTCACCACCAGGTCGACGTCCTCCCTTTCAAGCACGCCCAGCGCCTGCTTCCCGTTCATTGCCTTCAACACTTGGTATTGCTTCGAAAGACTCTCCGAAAGGAACTTGATGAAGTCGTAGTTATCATCTACCAGCAAGATGGTGAACGGATGAGGCTCTTCTTCGGCTGCCTGCAGGACGGTTGTTTCTATGTCTTCGGCTTCGTTGCCGTTCTGGTGCAGGGGCATGGTGATGACGAAGACCGAGCCGCAGGGCTGGTTATCCCGCACGCAGATACTGCCCTGGTGCATCTTCACGTACTCTGATACGATGTGCAACCCGATGCCGCTGCCTCCGCTGCTGGACTGGTTCTTGCTGGACTGGTAGAACCGCTGGAACACCTTCTCTTTGGCGGCATCGTCTATGCCGCAACCGGTGTCGGAGAAGATCAGTTGCAGGTTGTTCCCCGTCACTTCTACGTTCAGCGAGATACTTCCCTTGTTGGGGGTGAACTTGAAGGCATTGGACAGTATATTGGTCGTTATCTTGCGTATCTTGTCGTAGTCGAAGTCCATGAAGATGGAGTGCTGCGGAGAAGAGAACGTATAGCTGATGTTCCGCTTCTGCGCAATGGGGTTGAAGGAGTGGAATATCTCGCTCAGGATGATGACGATGTCGTCGTGCCGGTATTTCAGCGTCTCGGCATTGGCATCCAGTTTGCGGAAGTCCAGTAGTTGGTTGATCAGTTCCAGCAGGTAGTCGGCATTCTGCTTTACCATATCGAGTATGCCCTTGCGGTGCTCGGGGTAGTTCTCGAAGAACTCTTCGAGCGGGTTGATGATGAGCGACAGAGGCGTCCTCAGCTCATGACTGATGTTGGCAAAGAATTGCAGCTTCATGTTGCTCACCTTCTGCTGCCGCTCGTTCTCCTGTTCGATGGCTTGCAGGATTTCCTTTTCCTTGTGGCGTATGCGCAGGTAGCGGACGATGAACGAGATGAGGAACAGCACGATGCCGGCGTAGATGGTGTATGCCCACCAGGTGCGCCACCACGGGGGCAGCACGATGATGCGCAGGTTCTTGACGTTAGGGCTCCATATCCCTTGTGAGTTGCATACCTTCACCGACAGGGTATAGTTGCCGGCGGGCAGCATGGACAGGGTGATTTTGTTGTTCTCGGCATAGATCCAGTTGGAGTGGCTCTGGTCTATCTTGTAGGCATACTTTATCTTGTCCGGTTCTACGAGGTCCAGGGCGGAGAAGGAGAGGATGAAGGAGTTGTTCTCTTCGGTGAAGGTCAGCGTCTGGGCGCATTCCGGCGAGTTTCCGCCAAGCATGTCATCGAGGGCTTTGCCGGACTTCAGCTCGATGGAGGTCAGGTAGATGTCGGTATTGTAGTCCGTTGCCAGGATTTCCTGGGGGATGATGGTCTGGTAACCTTTGGGGGTACCTATCAGTATATTGCCGTTGTCCAGCTTGAGGATGGCGTGGACGTTGGTGTCGTTGCATATCAGCCCGTCGCTTACGGAGTAGTTCACGATGGAATAGGCGCCGTTGGCAAACTGTATGCGTGAGATACCGTTGCCGGTGCCTATCCACATCTGCCGGTTGTTGTCTTCGATGATGGCTCTGACCAGGTTGGCGGCGAGGCCGTTCTTCTGGTCGATGAAGTGTAGCGAGTCGGTCTGCGGGTCCCAGATGCTGAGACCGTGCGGATGGCCTATCCAGAGCAGGCCGCGGCTGTCTTTGTACACGGTCAGCATGTTGTTTTCCTTGAAGCGGCTGGTTTCGGAATAGATGTTGTAGGCCTGGGTTTCGGTATCGATGACGATGAGGCCGCCGCTGGTGGCTACGTAGAGCTGGTGGTCATTGTCGTAGTACATGTCGTGCACAAAGAATTCTTCGGGGCGGTAGAGGATGGTGTCGAACTGGCCGGTTTCGGGGTTCAGCCTCTGTAGGTAGCCCCGCATGGTGCCTATCCATACGTAGCCGTGGCGGTCTACTTCTACGGTGTAGACGTTGTTTTCCAGCAGTTGGCTGTTGGCGGTGGTATATTGCCGGATCTGCCCTTTGTAGTAGCAGATAAGTCCTTTCTGATAGGTTCCGATCCAGAGGCGGTCTTTGGCGTCGGTGGATAAGTCGACGACGATGTTGGCGGGGGTTGGTATCATCTCGTAGGCGTCGGTCTTCAGAGACTGGCGTATCAATCCTGTGCCGTCCGTGCCGTAGTAGATGTGTTCGTTGCCGGTATCGCAGCAGAAGGTCAGCACGTCGTCGTATTCCAGGGATTTGTGGCTCAGGATGATTTGCGACAGGGGGCTGTAGTAGGAGATGCCGTGCTTGAAGTTGCCCAGCCATACGATGCCGTCCTTGTCCTGGTAGATGGTGCTCAGGTTGTTGCTGGCGATGGTATGCGGTTTCAGCGGGTTGTGCACGAGGTTGGTGAGCGATTTGTTCAGCGGGTTGTAGATGAACAGTCCGCGGTGGCTGGTGAGTATCCAGATGTTGCCGTCGCGCAGGTCGAGGATGCGCTGTACGCGGTTGTACTGTATGTCCTTGTCGTTGTTCAGGCTGATTTCCTCCCACTCCTGTGCGGTACTGTTACGGTGCAGCAGCAGGCTGCTTTGGATGGTGTATATCCAAAGGCTTCCGCTCCGGTCTACATATATATAGGGCTCTTGGCTGTCGAGAAGGGGTTTGTAGGAGGCGGGAATATCGACTTCCCGGGTTTCGGAAGTCTGCTTGTTGATGCTGTACAGGCTGCCGTTGGCGTACATTATGTAGATGAACTGCGAACCGATGGATATATTGATGATCTTCTCGGCCTGCAGTGAAAAGGCTTTGATGGTGCTGCTGCCGTCGTTGCGGATGTAGAGTTTCGACGAATCGTAGGCCCAGAACTCGCCGGCCTCTGTGACGCCTGCCCGGAGGATGTTCTTGCCGGGTATTCCGTATTGTTCCAGTACCTGCTTGTAGTCGTTGTTGAACCGTCCGGTCTTGTAGTCGCAGATGCTGTAGCCGTTGGCCATTCTTGCCCAGATGTTGCCGTCCGGTCCTTCGAATATATCGCTGATGGCATCGTTCAGCAGTTCCGAGTTGTTGCGGTAGTAGCGCTGGAAGGAATAACCGTCGTATTTGTTGAGTCCCGATTCCGTACCTATCCACAAAAAGCCGCGGCTGTCTCTGAAGATGCTCCGCACGCTGTTGTTCGACAATCCCTCGGTAGTAGAAAGCTGCTTGAACATGACGGCCGGCGGAGACTCGACGGAACTTCCGAAGGCGGCTGCCGTGAAAAGGAGGCAGCATATAAGGATTGAAAGTAGTTGTTTCATGGTATCTTCTTTATTAAGTAGGTGGGCAATGATGTTGTATCTGCAAACTTAGGCATAATCCTTTGAACGGGCAAGCGGGAATCTCGATATTGACCGGTGACGATATTCACCATTTGGGGAAAATGAGTGCTTATTTTGTTTCCTAGCCGTCTAAAAAGCATCGGATGAAACAAAAGCGGCTCTTATAATACTATTTTCCTGCCTCTCTCTTTGGCAAATTGCAGATACATTTGCTGCCAGGAATTTAAATATCTGATATTATGAGAAAAGTATTTTTAGCGATTTCAGTGCTCTTGTCTGTCTGCGGCAGTTCAATGGCACAATCCCGGATAGTTGACGGTACACCGTATCTGCTGAACCAGGCGTTGGATATGAGCACCGACTTCCGCGATTTAAGTAACACGATGTTTTTCACCGACCATCTGGAGTCGTTCGACCTGAAGTCAGGCGAAGGACTGGTGAACTGGAAGCGCGGGCATCTGGTCACCCGCCAGGCCTTCAATACGAACGGCGCGCAACCGGGCAAGTTGAGAATGCTCGATTTCCCTTCGCCCGCCTATGTAAACGACCCCAGTCTGAAGTTTAAGATCGACTTCGTAACCCCTCGCACCGTACGCATCCGCATGCTCACCACTCCGGTAGAGCCGAAGCCCTCTACTTCTGTCATGCTGGCAAAGGAACCGGGCAGAGATACGAACTGGAAAGCTGTTGAAACAGACCGGAGCATTGTCTACACCAGCCCCTACGGAACCATCCAGATCAACAAGAACCCCTGGAGAATCGTCCTGAAAGACAAGAACGGACGCATCATGAGCCAGACCGCCACGCTGAGCGACGCGGACTCTACACAGGTAAAGTACACTCCTTTCAACTTCATCAAGCGTGGAAGCGACAATGCACGCCGCATCAATCCGGTGTTCACGCTGACGGCGGACGAAATGATCTTCGGTTGCGGTGAGTCGGCAACCGGACTGAACAAGGTGGGCCAGAAAGTAAATCTGTTCGTCACCGACCCCCAGGGACCGGAAACAGACCAGATGTACAAACCCATTCCTTTCTTTATGAGTAACAGAGGATATGGTATGTTCATGCACACCTCCGCCCCCGTGACTTGCGACTTCGGCGCCACTTACATCGGACTGAACAAGCTGTTCATGGGTGACGAGAACCTCGACCTCTTCGTCTTCTTCGGCGAACCGAAAGATATCCTGAACGAATACACCGACCTGGTAGGAAAGCCCGGCATGCCGCCGCTCTGGTCTTTCGGTACCTGGATGAGCCGTATCACTTACTTCAGCGAGAAAGAAGGATATGACGTTGCCGCCAATATCCGCAAGAACAAGTACCCCTGTGACGTGATACACTTCGATACGGGCTGGTTCGACGTAGACTGGCAGTGCGACTACAAGTTCTCCGAGAACCGTTTCGATAACCCCGGACAGATGTTAAAGGATTTGCAGTCTCAAGGTTTTCATGTATGTTTGTGGCAATTACCTTATTTCACCCCCAAGAACACCTACTTCAAGGAACTGATAGAGAAGAATATGTATGTGAAGAATGACAATGGAGAATTGCCTTACGAAGATGTTGTACTCGACTTCTCTAATCCGGCTACCGTAAAATGGTATCAGGACAAGCTGGCAGGACTGCTGAATATGGGCGTAAGCGCCATCAAGGTGGACTTCGGTGAGGCTGCCCCGCTGAATGGCATCTATGCTTCGGGCAAGACCGGCTGGTACGAACACAACCTTTATCCGGTTCGCTATGACATGGCGGTATCCGAGATTACCAAGAAGCTGCATGGCGAAAACATCATGTGGGCACGTGCTGCCTGGGCTGGTTCCCAACGCTATCCGCTGCACTGGGGAGGCGATGCTGCAACCACCAATACCGGTATGCTGGGCACGCTTCGCGCAGGTCTGTCGTTCGGTTTGTCCGGTTTCTCCTTCTGGAGCCACGATATGGGCGGTTTCGTGAAGTCTACCCCCGAAGATTTGTATTGCCGCTGGTTGCCTTTCGGCTTCCTGACTTCACATACCCGTGCACACGGTGCGCCTCCCACAGAGCCGTGGCTGTACGACAGCAAGCGTGTGCAGGACATCTTCCGCCGCAGTGCCGAGATGAAGTATCGACTGATGCCATACGTATATGCCCAGGCCAAGGAATGTACCGAGAAAGGTCTGCCGATGCTGAGAGCCCTGTTCGTTGAGTTCCCCGAAGATCCGGGTACATGGAAGGTGGAAGACGAGTATATGTTCGGTTCTCAGATTCTGGTTGCCCCGTTGCTCGAATCGGGCATCACCGGCCGCACGGTCTATTTGCCCCAAGGCAAATGGATTGACTACCAGACATCCAAAGTATACGAAGGTGGATGGCACACCATCGAAGCCGGTAGCCTGCCCATCATCATGCTGGTGCGCGACGGTTCCGTACTGCCCCACCTGAAGCTGGCACAATCTACCGCCGAAATGGACTGGAGCAAGATCAGTCTGAAGGTATACAGTGCCGACAAGCAGCAAGCGGAAGGTATCATCTGTCTGCCGACGGATAACCGCATTCAGCCTGTGAAAGTGGATTGTGGAAAAGGAAAGCCGCAGTTGCTGAACAAGGTCGAAGGCACTACCCTGAGCTTATAAGTAATCCCTCATAAAACTATAATTAATTCACCCCTTGCGGGGGTGGGCAGGGAGTTCCCCGGTTTCTCTCCCGCAAGGACTATTGTTAAACCTAAGTATTTGATATTTATGAAAAATGTGATGAAGTATTTGGGCGTGATGTCAATGTCGTTGGCATTTGCCGGTCCTCTCTTCGCAACAAGCGTGCAGCCCTTTGCAAGCGTTGCCGCCGTACAACAGAGTGTAATCACTGCGAAAGGTCAAGTGGTGGACGAGAAAGGAGAATCCATCATTGGTGCCAATGTCATTGTAGAAGGTACCACCAACGGTATGATTACCGACATGGACGGTAACTTCTCGTTGCAGTGTCCCGTAGGTTCCAACCTGAAGATCAGTTACATCGGCTATCTGCCGAGAACCGTTAAGGTGACTGATACAGGTATTCTGAAGATCGTCCTGAAAGAAGATTCCGAAACGCTGGACGAAGTGGTAGTAGTAGGTTACGGTACGATGAAGAAGTCCGACCTGACCGGTTCCGTGGCTTCTGTCAATGCCGACGAAATGATGAAGCGCAACCCGGTGAACCTGGGACAGGGCTTGCAGGGAGCTGCTGCCGGTGTATCTGTTATCAGAAGCTCCGGTGACCCGGAAGGTGGTTTCTCGATCCGTATCCGCGGTATCGCCACCGTAAACGGTTCGGCCGACCCGCTGTATGTAGTGGACGGTGTGCAGGTAGGTTCCTCCATCGACTTCCTTAATCCGAATGATGTAGAATCCATCGAAATCTTGAAAGATGCCTCTGCAACAGCCATCTACGGTACACGTGGTGCCAATGGTGTAATCATGATTACGACCAAGAACGCCAATAAGGGCAAGGCTGTACTGAACTTCTCCGCCAATTTCGGTCTCCAGTTCAACGCCAATAAGATAGATGTGGCTGATGCCAACTTGTTTGCACAGGGAGTACGTACGGCCGTGAAGAACGACAATACTGCCATGACCAACCTGGCCTACGGCGAAGAGTACATCGGTAAGCTGAATAACATCGACTGGCAGGATGAAATGTCCCGCACGGCTCTGCAACAGAACTACAACATGTCTGTATCCGGCGGTAGCGACGCTACCCAGGCAAGCTTGTCAATAGGATACCTGAATAACGAGGGTATCATCATCAACTCGAAGTTCGACCGCTTGACGGCACGTGCCAACATCACGCACAAAGTGAAGGACTTTATCCACGTAGGATTGAACGTTGCCTACTCGCATTCCCAGAAGAACGGCGGCGGTAACCTGAGACGTTATGCCACCGCAATCCCTACCATGGACTATGTGGAAGACGGCAAGTTCTACTCCATGCCGATTGTGCTTCCCGACGGAACTTGGGGACACTATAAGAAAGAAGGTAACGGTGACGTGAACAAGGGAGCCGATAACCTGGTGGCAGCTGCAAAGACAGCCAACGACATGAATTACTGGAACCGCCTGGTGACAAGTGCCTTCTTGCAACTGGACTTGTACAAGGGATTGACCTTCAAGACAATTGCCAACTATAACTTCTTTGCAAGAGACTATAACAACTACTCTGCATACAATGGCCGTACTTTCGGTACCCAGGACAGAAAGGACTCTTTCTCCATGCAAGAGAACCAATACAACGACTTGGGACTGGAAACGTTCCTGAACTATGATTGGTCCAACGCTCACCACCGCGTCAGTGCAATGGCAGGTTTCTCTATCAGCGACTCTTTCAGCTCATGGATCAACACCAGTGCCAGCGACTTCCCCGATGACAACATCCGCCGCATATCACTGACCAACGATCCCTCTACCCGTGAGACAGACGGCGGACTGGGAATGAAGACCCGCTACCTGTCTTACTTCGGACGTCTGACTTACTCGTTGAACGACCGCTACATCGTGACTGCAACCGTTCGCCGCGACGGTTCTTCCAACTTCGGTTCGGGCAATCGTTACGGTACGTTCCCGTCGGCTTCTGTGGCATGGCGTGCATCGGAAGAAGATTTCATCAAGAACTTGAATATCTTTAGCAACCTGAAAGTACGTGCAGGTTGGGGACAGACGGGTAATGCCGGTAATCCTACCAACTTGTCCGTAAACCAGCTTTCTTCAGCTCATGCCATGTATTATTTCTATCAGGGAAACCAGGTAGTGAATGCTCCGGGCGTGGCACAACAAAAAGAAATCGATACCAACCTGAAGTGGGAAACGAACGAGCAGACCAATATCGGTCTTGACTTCGCTTTCATGAACAACGAACTGTCGTTCTCGGCAGACTACTTTATCCGCGATGCCAAGAACCTGTTGCTCTATCGCCAGGTCCGTCCTTCTACCGGTTTCATCAATGTATATACCAATGCCGGACATATCCGTAACTCAGGTTTCGAGTTTACCGCTGCCTGGAACAAGAGTCTGGGCCGCGACTGGAATGTAGGTGTCAAGCTCAATGGTTCTACCTTGAAGAATGAAGCCATCGAAGTGGGTGATCCTATCTTCGCAAAATCAAGCTCTACTCAGGACGGTGACAAGTGGGATAACCACTCTATTACAAAGAACGGTGATCCGGTAGGTGCTTATTATGGTTATAAGGTTGCCGGTATCTTCCAGAACCAGGCGGAGATTGATGCTTTGGACAGCAAGTCCCCAACCGGAATGTATCAGGAAGAAACCACTCAGCCGGGTGACTACAAGTTTGTAGACCTTAACGGTGACGGCCAGATTACAGATGCCGACCGTACGGTCATCGGCAACGGATATCCTAAGTTTACTTACGGTCTGAACCTGTCTGCTTCTTACAAGAACTTCGATTTCTCCATGAACATGTACGGTGTGGCAGGTGTGGACATCCTTTCTTACTCTTCGGCCCGCCTGACTTCTATCTATGCTCCCGATGGAGGTTATCAGAATGTATTGGCAGAGTACCTTAACAATGCCTGGTCTACGGACAATCCGAATGCCAAATATGCCCGTATCTCGAAGACCGACTACAACCGCAACATGCGTGTATCGGATGCCTACGTTCATAAAGGTGATTATCTGAAGATATCTAACATCCAGGTAGGCTATACCTTCCCGAAGCACATCCTGAAACCGGCGAAGATGGAGAATGCACGTGTCTTTGTCAGCGTTGACAATGTATGTACGATCTCTCCTTACAATAAGTACGGTGATCCGGAAATCGGTGATACCAACGTGTTGTTCTCCGGTTTTGACGGTGGACGCTATCCGTTCCCGATGTCTGTAACCTTCGGTCTGAGTATGCAATTCTAATACTAACTGATTAAAAATACGATTATGAAGAAATATATCTATCTATTGTTGACCGGTGCTTTTACCTTGGGCACCACAACATCTTGCGATGATTATCTGGAAGTAGATCAGTACGAGATACTTTCGCCCGACTATATGTTCAAAACGGAGGCCAATATCCTCACCGGATTGAATGGTATTTACGATACGTTCTATACTGACCAGGAGACCGGCTTGGGTGATGACCAGGTGTGGGGTTTCAAGCCGCATGTCTTTGCAGCAAACCATCCCACGATGGACTGCCAGGCTTCCGGTTGGGATGCAGAGTGGCAACGCCATGCCTGGAAGCCTGATAAAGAATCGTTGGAATCGGCCTGGCGTATGAGCTATCGTGCCATTGACCGTGCCAACCGCTTCCTGAAAGGTTTGGAAACTGCGGATATGTCTGTCTTTGCCGAGAGCAAGTCCAAAGATATCTACGAAGCCGAGGCCCGTGCCATCCGTGCTTACAACTATCTGTATCTGACGAAGCTGTACGGAAGAGTGCCTATGCTGCTTCCGGGCGAAACTTATTCTTCCAGTCCCGGCAAGCCGCGTCCCGAAACGTTGGACGAGACTTATTCGGTTATTGAAGAGGATTTGGCTTACAGCAGGGACATTCTGGGCTGGGAACCGTTGAACGGACAGTACGGCCGTGTTACGAAAGGTTTCTGCAAGGCTTATCTCGCCGAACTCTACATGATAAAGAAAGACTATACTTCTGCCAAGAGAGAGTTGAAGAGTATTATAGAAGAAGGGCCGTACGCACTGGAACCTTGCTACGGTAATCTGCATAACCTCGATACACACTGGACGAAAGAGTCTATCTTCGAAATCATGTATCATGAGCAAAGCTACATGGGTTGGGGCGCCAATGCTTCTTCCGATGCGATGATCTGGTACGGCTTTATGTGTGCGGCTCCCGAATGGGGAGGTTGGGGTTCTATGTGTCTTTCCTGGGAATTGGCAAAATCCTTTGAACCGGGTGACAAAAGACGTCAGTATTCTATCGTTGCCAGAGGAGATACAAACCCGTTCACCGGTCAGACGGTGGGTGTGACTCCCAGTTTCGACGGGCTGTTCCAGGGCTCTGAGAATATGCCTACCGTTTACTCTTTGAAGTATTGGAGATGCAAGCCGGGTGATAACAACCAGGTTTACAATCCTATTTCTTTGACGTTGAAGCGCCTTGCAGGTGTAATGCTGGACTATGCGGAATGCTGTTTTGAAACGGGTGACGAAGATACCGCCTGGGAAATGATCCGCCAAGTGCGTAACCGTGCCTGGGGTAACCTGGAGCCGGGAACTACTGTAGCCTACTTCCCTGCAGGATGGTTGAACACCGAAACTGTAGAAGTGCCCGATGCCAAGACTTACTATACCCAGTATAAGGCCAAGAAGGGTTATACTTCCGAATTATGGAAAGTAGCCGTGATGATGGAGAGACGTTATGAACTCAATGCTGAGTTCTCACTCTATCACGACCTCTGCCGTATGGGCATGTGTGACGAATGGTTCAAGTGCGAGTACCCCAAGACTGCCGCCAACTCTTCACCGGAAGAGTGCTTGCAGACGGGCGACTCTTTCAGATACTTTGAACATCAGGCATATCAGGAACTCTTCCCGATACCTACCAGTGAAATTCTGACTAACCCGGAAATCAGTCAGGCAGACCAGAACCCGGGCTATTAATGATAATGAGACTATCTCCATTCTCCTCCTAAGAGGAGGGGAATGAGAGATACTCTGTATATCACCGTTATTATATTTATATGGTTTATGAAGAAAGTTATTTATCTGTTTGCCTTATTTATCGGCTTGAACTTGTACGGATGTAAATCCGAACAAGTAAATTTGTCCTCGACATTGCGTTCTGAGGTTGTGGCTGACATCAAGAATGACGTCTTGCCGTTCTGGATGAACTATGCAGTTGCAGCCGACGGCGGTTTTTATGGTTCGGTATTGCGGGACGGTACTCCTGTGGAGGATGCCCCGCGCGGTGGAGTCTTGAATGCCCGCATCCTGTGGAGCTTCTCGGCAGCCTACCGTACCTTCAAGGATGATGCCTACCTGAAACTGGCCGACCAGTCGCAGCGCTATTTCATAGATACATTCATCGACAAGGTGAATGGCGGAGTATATTGGTTGGTCAACCCCAACGGCGAGGTGCTGAACGCCTCGAAATATACCTATGCCATGACCTATGCCATCTATGGACTGGCCGAACACTATCTGGCAACGGGTAATGACGAAAGTCTTCAGACCGCAATCAGCCTGTACCGTACCCTGGAAGAGAAAGGGCGCGATCCGCAGAATGACGGCTATGTAGAGTCGTTCACCGAAGACTGGAAGCTGCTGGATATGTACGACAACAACGCTCCCAAGACCATGAATGCCCATTTGCATGTATTGGAAGCCTACGCCCTCCTGTACCAATGCTGGCAGGACAGCGGACTGAAACAACGGCTCAAATTCTGCGTAGACTTGTTTATGAACCGCATCTACGACCCGCAACGGAAGCACTTCAAGCTGTTCTTCGATAACGAGTGGAACAGTCTGGTAGAAATGGACTCCTACGGGCACGATGTGGAAACGGGATGGTTGCTGTGCGACGCTGCCCACGTATTGGGCGATCAGGTTTTGATTGACAAAGCAGACCAAATAGCGCTGGACGTAACCAAGACCTGCCTGGCCGAAGGCATGAGCGAGAAAGGATATATGACTTACGAGAAGAAAGGCGGCAAGGCAAGCAAGCACTGTTCCTGGTGGGGACAGATAGAAACAATGATTGCCTGCATCAACGCCTGGCAAATCAGTGGGGATGAATCCTATCTGCATGCTGCCGACACGGTCTGGACGTTTGTAAAGCAGAACATGATAGACACCGAGTACGGTGAATGGTATAGCGACTGCTTTGACGGAAAGCCCGGCAAGGATGCTCCCAAGGTGAGCATGTGGCGTTGCCCTTATCATACGGTACGCTTAGGAGTAGAAATGTATAATCGTTTAAAATAGTATTTATGAAGAAATTAATGATGTGTGCAGCATCACTGATGCTTTGTTCCGCTTTGGGAGCCCAGAATTTCAAGATCAATTCTGCCGGCTACTTCGAAGACCACGGGGCCAATGTGATGGTGTTCAGTGACGTTTATCCCGAAGGCCACCAGGGCGGTGTAACCCTGGTCTTGAACGGAGACCGCAGGGCTGCCGGCGGTGATGTGCGTTTTGAGATATCGCAGGGACAGTGGCAGGGATTGCCTAAAGTGAGAAGCCGCGTGGTGGACGAGGCAAACAACGAAATCCGCGTGACACTGAGCTATCCCGACTCTACCAAGCACATGACGGGATTCAATCCGATGATTTACCCCGATTTTGTATTCAACTATACCGTCAAGGTGAAAGGCGAGAAAGACTATCTGGTGCTGACCGTCGACCTTGACCAGCCGGTGCCCGAACGCTTTGCTGACAAGCTGGGTTTCAACCTGGAACTGGTTCCCTCCACTCTCCTGGGCAAGCCCTGGATTATGGACAATCAGACGGGAGTCTTCCCGCATCAGGCCATGGGACCTACCATGAAGCAGGTTTCCAATATGGAGCATATCGGAGACTTCAATCCCGCAGGCAAGGCCGATCTGGACCAGTTGCTGCTGGATAGAAAGACCTACAACCCGATGATTGCCGACGATATCGTGTCTGCTCCTCTTGCCGCCGGAAAGAAGTTCGTGCTCAATCCGCAGGACGATCTGGCCAAGATTACGATCGAAAGTGAGAAGGGCGACCTGAAACTGTATGATGGCCGCATCAACCACAATAACGGTTGGTTTATACTCCGTTCGGAGTTTGCCGCAGGAACAAAAGGCGGTGCCGTGAAGTGGATTATCCGTCCTACGGTCAGCAAGGAGTGGCGGTATGCACCGGTGGTGCAGACTTCGCAGGTGGGCTACCATCCGGCACAGAAGAAGTTTGCCGTTATCGAACTGGATAAGCGCGACAAGAATTTCAAGCAACCCGCCCTCTACCGCATTGCTGCCGACGGTCGTAAACTGGTGAAGCAGCAGGCTGCCCAGGAATGGGGCGACTTCTTGCGTTATCACTATTTGCAGTTCGACTTTAGCGACGTAAGGGAAGACGGCCTCTATCAGGTGATGTACGGTGATGTGGCTTCTCCGGTGTTCCGCATTGCGGGCGACGTTTGGGATAAGGGCATCTGGCAGGCGGAGATCGAATACTTCCTGCCGATACAGATGTGCCACATGCGCGTGAACGACAAGTATCGTGTATGGCATGACTTCTGCCACCACGATGATGCACGCATGGCCAAGACGGACATCAATCATATCGACGGTTACGAACAGGGTCCCTCTACGCTGTGCAAGTATCAGCCGGGCGACATCGTTCCGGGCTTGAACATCGGCGGATGGCACGATGCGGGCGACTATGACCTGCGCGTGGAGTCGCAAGCCGGTGAAGCTTATATCCTCGCTATGGCTGTGGAGAACTTCGGAGCTTATTGGGACGAAACTTCCATCGACTTTGATAAGCAGATTGTAGAGATACACCAGCCGGACGGCAAGAACGACTTCCTGCAGCAGGTGGAAAACGGCGCATTGACCGTAGTGGCAGGTTGGAAGGCCCTGGGACGTCTGTACCGCGGCATTCTTTGTCCCACCGTACGCCAGTATGCCCACCTGGGCGATGCATCGGCGCATACCGACCACGTGAGTGGAACGGACGATGACCGCTGGGTATTCACGGAAGATAATCCGGGACGCGAGTTGCAGGTAGCTGCGTGGTTGGCAGGCATATCACGCGTACTGAAAGGCCACAACGATGCGTTGGCAGCAGACTGCCTTGAGATAGCCCGCGAGCTGTTCAAGACCACCCGTACCGACAACAACTGGGTGATGACTGCCAAGATACATGCAGGCGTAGAACTCTACCTTGCCACGAAAGAGCCGCAATACCGCGACTTCGTCCTGAAGCAGCAAGATTATATCTGCAAGAATATCCGTCAGACGGGATGGTTCATCGGCCGCTTTGACAAGGCTGTGGGAAATGCCCGTTTCAGTAAGGCTGTCCGTGTCGCATTGCCCGCCTTGCAGGCCATGTATGCGGAGTATAGCGCGAAGACTCCGTACGGAGTGCCTCACGACAGGGGGAATACCTCTTCCGGTTCCTGGGAACCGCAGCACCTGGGCTATAACTATTGCTACCTGAATGCGGCTTACCCCGACTTGTTTGCCCCTGATTATATCTTCAACTGTATGCAGTACCTGCTGGGTATGCACCCGGGACGCAACCAGGCAGCATTCGTAACCGGTGTAGGTGCCGAGACGATGAAGGCTGCCTACGGTACGAACCGTGCTGACTGGTCGTACATTCCGGGTGGAGTATCTCCGGGCACCAACTTGATTCGCCCCGACCTGCCCGAACTGCTCAACTTCCCCTTCTTATGGCAAGAGGGTGAGTACTGCCTGGGCGGACATGCTACCTGGTTTATGTATATGGTATTGGCATCCAAGCAGATACTGAATGATAATAAGTAAGGTAAGTGAGAGAATAGGTTAATAGATTGTTTTTGATTGTGAGTTGTTGGGAGAACTGAGCATTGAGGGATTATTTCCTAATGCTTATGTTCTCCCAATATTCTATGTGGCAATGTGCCATGACCCAGGAGTTCTATCGGGCATTGGAAGTTACGTTCCAGCCACTCGCCGCTGATGCCCGTGTCGGGGTGGTAGTCCAGGGTTTCGTTGACGCAGGCGATGGACTTAACTTGTTGCAGCACGGTGCCGATGTCGTGGCTGACGAGGATGATGGCGCAGTCGCGGTTGATTTCGTCCAGCAGCTGGTAGAGGCGGGCTTCGAAACGCTTGTCGATGTAGGTACTGGGTTCGTCGAGAATCACGACTTCGGGGTCGGAGATGATGGCGCGTCCCAACAGTGCGCGTTGCAGTTGGCCACCGCTCAGGGCGCCGATGGCACGTTGCTCCATGCCTTCCAGGCCCATGCGGGCGATTACATTGCGGGCTTTCTCGCGATGCGCGGCGGTGAAGCGGGAAGCGAGGGGCTTCTTGCTGCTGAGGCCCGACAGAATGACCTCTTCGACGGTGATAGGGAACTTGCGGTCGATGCTGTTGTATTGCGGCAGATAGCCCATGGTGAGCCGGATGTCAGTGTTTGGCGCTTCTGCGGAGTTCGCCGCGCGACAGGCACGATATTGTATCTCTCCCGCAGTAGGTTTCAGCAGGCCGAGGATGCATTTTATCAGCGTGGTCTTTCCTCCGCCGTTGGGGCCGATGATACCGAGGAAGTCACGGTCGTAAACGGTCAGGTTCACGTCGCGTAGTACCGTACGGCCGTCGTATCCGGCGCTGAGGTTCTTGATTTCGATAATCGGGTTTGGCATTGCTTCTTTATTTAGAGATTGTATATTTATTGTTTGGATGAGAGATAAATGGGAATTTGCGGAGTATCTTAAATTCCTCCGCCTGAAAGGGGAGGTGCCCGTAGGG
>ERZ791737.452-NODE-452-length-34789-cov-97.906201_pt1 | contig 34789 bp, 31 predicted proteins | sample MGYA00510042_ERZ791737 | MGnify/ENA primary metagenome ERZ791737 (study PRJEB30046, sample SAMN00791965) | human gut metagenome | study: EMG produced TPA metagenomics assembly of the A metagenome-wide association study of gut microbiota in type 2... | reverse complement strand
TTTTATGTTCTTTAAAAAACGGACGTCCGAATTTGGAAAACGGACGTCTGTTTTTAAAATTCGGACGTTCATTTTTGGAAAATGGACGTCCGTTTTTTATAAACAGGTATCACACTGTTTCATTTCTATCCTTTAATTCACTCTGCACATCCGCCAGAAAATTCAGTGCCTGCAAGGGGGTAGACCGGGACAGGTCAAAAGACAGAATCCGTTTCCTCCATTCTTCCATATTCGCCTTGTCCGGATGCGGATGATGGTTCTCAGGACCATCTACCAATGCCCTGTCCTCCGTGGCATCCACCCCTGTAAACTCCACCCATGTATCCGTTGCCACCGGCACCTTGCCCCCTGCCCGCTCAATGCGTGCGGCAACCACAGGCAGGTTGTCGGCAGGAAAACCGGCTACCAGCACTTCCCTGCCACCTTTGCGCAGCTTGCGTTTTACCCGGTAATGCATCAGGCGGGCAAGGGCGAACGCACCGGCTCCGTAGGCATGGAAAAACATGCCCACTTTCATTAAGTACAAGGTTTCGTTGTTTCCATTTTCCTGTTTGGCTATCAATTCCTGTTCCGTCATACGGCTTCTTTTTTTATCAGTTGGCAATTCATTATTTCACGGTGCATGGAGCGTTGCATACGGGAGCGTGCGGTATATTGTTTTTTCAATACAATTTTTTCCAGATGCCCGGAGATGTAGATCACTTTCCACCACTCCGGAGCGATGCAGCCACCCAGCAACAATTTTTTCCGTAGATTGTAGGTAGCGAAATGCTTCATTTGACCCAGGTATGAGTTGACCGATGAAACGAAGTCTTCCCCGTGGGTTTCCACATAGCCGGACTCTTGCGCCAGACGGTTGTAACGTGACAGCGCATCATAGAAGTAGCCGACAGTGCGGTTGCTGATATATATCCGTCCCGGTTTCACCACGCCACCCACATACGGGATGCCTTTACCGTAGTGTTGCAGGTACATCTTCAGGGGATGCAGTGTCAATCCATTGGCTGCCAGCCATTCGCGGATGCGTTCACGCACCGTGAGCAGATGTTCACGGCAGGGATGAACCAGCACCATATCGTCCACATACCGGCCGTAGAACGGAACGCCCCACTGCTCCGTAACGAGATGATCCAACGGGCTGAGGAAGAAATTTCCCGCCATCTGGCTGGTCAGGTTGCCGATGGGCAAGCCGTGTTTGCCGTCGGTATGAAACAGGGATTTATTGCGGGGCAGGCCTTTCCAATGGCTCACGGGACAACGGCGGACACAATTCTTTTCGGGGCAGTTGAAAAGGGTTTCACGCAGCAGGTAGAGTAACATTTCCAAGTCGTTCTCCCGATAACGCTCCCTCAGGAAAGTTTCCATACGCTTGTAAAGCAGCTCTTTGGAGATGTTCATGAAGAACGAGCGGATGTCCAGTTTCATTACATGGCAGTCCTGCGTATAGTTTGCAGAGCACTCGCACACAAAGCCTTCCACACGGCGGATGCCGTAAAGCGTTCCTTTTTCCTTACGGGTGCTGTAACTGTCGTTGATAAATTCCGCTTCCAGCAGGGGTTCTATCTTGCGGGCAATGAGATGATGCACCACCCGGTCGCGGAAATCGGCGGCGAATACTTCCCGCTGCACGGGTTTGAATACGATAAAGGCGACAGAACGGGAAGGCTTGTAGGTTCCGGCGTTGATGTCGCGCCACAACCCGATGCACTTCCGTTCATAGTCAGCCTCGAAGGCAAGGGCATTGTACGTGTTTCGTTTACGACGGCGACAGTCGAAGTAGGCACTGAATACCTCCTCCAACGAAATGCCGCCTGTTTCCTCCGGAGAGAAAAGTCCATTTTCCGTTACATTCATACTTTCCATACTTTTTTGTCTTTACAATTTCTAATTAAAAAGGCACACACCGCACGCACGTCGTACATATCGTTCTTATAGTCGGTGTTGCTGTTGCCGCTGTCGAAGCTCACATTCCAAGCGTTGTTGCTGTAGTTCTCGTTCTCGGACGACGACCAGTCTGTGCTGCCTGTGTCTTGTTTCTTTGCGAGCCTCCCTGCACGAGGGAAACCTGCCGGCAGCCCTTTTTCAATTAAAACAGCTCACTCCGGGAAGCCGTAGCCGCCCGAATTCCGACTGACAAAAATCATTGCCTTTTATCATTATTTTTCCTTTGACTTTGTTCGCTATATTGTTTCCACCCGGTGGCCTGCTTGCCTATCTTGTCCAAGAGCAGGGCAAAGCCGGCATACCTGTGTTCCGTAATCACCTTCTGCTCCACGCATACACGGAAAAGCATCTGCAACATACGATATTTATCCTGGAACTCTATAATCACCCCCACTTTCTCGTAACTGCTGTTTGCCCGATAAATCAATGACAGCATATCAAGGTTCAAGTCCACCATACGGTTGCTCAGATTGTATCTGAAGAAACGGGGGAACTCCTGAGTCAACCTCAGCAAGTTGTTCAGCAACCGGTACGTGTCACGGTAGATAGGCAAATCTTCGGATAAAGACATAATATTTCTTTTTATTTTCGACCCGCTTCGCGGGTATTGGTTTTCAATAGATAAATTTATAAATGGATAAATTGGTCAAAAAGCACACACCGCACGCACGTCGTACATACCGAGCTTATAGTCGGTGTAGCTGGGGCCGCTGCCGAAGCTCACACTCCAAGCGTGGCCGCTGTAGTCCTCGTACTCGGACGACGACCAGTAGTACCAACTCGTATTGAACCATTTAATATTACTGTCACTTATGACTTCCTTTATGTTGTTTATACGTGTACTTAAATCACTCCTGTTATTATACAGATATCCCAGTTGTCCGCAAGAAGGAAGAAACCAGCCACTGCTGTTGCTGGGAGCGGCATAATTCTGCTGCCAGCTTGGCGCACTGACAGTCCCATAAAGCTCGCAACCGTAGGCGGCGGGAAAGTCAGACATTTGCCAACCATTACCGGCATCCGTTCCCAGAAACGTATGGAACTGTTGCTGGTTACTATAACCTTTCCAGTCACTGTTAGTAGTTGAAGCACCGACAGCCTGATTGTATGTATATGAGCCGTCGCCGTTTGCTTTATACTCCCAACGCAGACGGTCGGAACCGCCTTGATTTACGTCCGTCAATGCCATGACGTAACCATGAACTTGAATCTCACCATTTGTACCTTTGGGAATACAAGGGCCACCCGCCGTGAGCGGCTTGGAATAATCCGAATCATCTGATTCATGCTTGCCGGCATAGAACACGATGCCGACGCAGTTCAAACCGTTCAAGAGTGAAGAACCCTCTCGGGGCAATATGAAACCACTCCCGTTGGAACTTCTGCAATAAAAATCGCCTATACGTGCATCCGAGAATTCATAATCACCCAAGTCCTGAACCGGAGGAGTGACGGTATAATACCGCCCGGGAACGAATGCAGCAACCGTAGCACCGGTTTCAATCCGTTTTCCCTGAAATATATAGGAACTTTTCACGTTTATGTTACTGCTGTTGCTGTTATTGCTGCCAACAATCACACGGGCGTAGCCGTCTCTACCTACCCATGCCCGATAAGGGGTATCGCCGATATAGAAAATAACATCTGTAACCGGAAACGGGTATTGATATGTGTTATTATCCTCACATTTGCTCTTTACAGGAACACCTGTGGGCATACACAGCATAGAGAACTCGTGAGTGAGCGTGATTTGCAAGGACTTGTTTGCGCCTATTGTGGCCTTTTCGCACGTCATCAGATCCGAAAGGGTATAGCCGGTGACATAGTCGGACTGGTTGGAGAGCGGAGTAAAGGCGGACTTTACATCGGCAAGCGACTTGCCACGCAAAGCTTCCTTGTAAGGGTAGTAGGCGGCGTAACTGTCACGGCTGTCGTAATAGGCGGGGTTGGAGGTACTCCATGATGCATAATAACCGCTGTAGGTATAAACGAAGTGTTCCACACTGTTATCCGGATGGGTAACGATGATGCCCAACCGATCGCCGTCGGTGAACGTGGTGGCAGTTCCCGTATCGCTGGCGCGAGCCCCGACAGAGGAATAAGCGGTGGCATTTACCTGCAAGGAAAGTACCATGCGGGTGGCATCATCCGTACCCTCTTGATACGCATCTTCTTCACTGCACCCCGAAAGCAGCAGGCTGAGTACCGCCGCTATATAGATAAATGTGTTGGTTCTTGTTTTCTTCATTGTACTGTTGTTTTTAAAAGGTAAGGACGGCACGGGCATGGTTGTCATTATTGTCGTTTTTGGTACGGCCGGTAGATACATTCTGATGGAAGGCATATCCTTGTACACTTCCGGCACCCGACTCGGAGCATGACAGATAATCTTTGTTCGGTTTAGAGCCACCCGGACATTTTTCCAAATTGCCCTTTATCCCGTTGATGGCACCCAGCATGGCGGCAGAAGGTAAATACCAACCGCTACTGTTGGTGGGGGCAGCCTGGACATCCTTTTCATAGGTGGCACAGGCGGCAAAAACCGGAAATTCGTATTCAGTTGTTTTAGGTATATAAGTGTCCTTGATGATTTTCGTTACGGAATAGCCATTATAGGAAGTATAATTCCCATTGGCTATTTCGGGAACATCAAAGCTCTGCAACTGATTATTCACTATGGGCAGTCTGCCACCGTAACAGGTACTATTATCGGTATAATTCGCTAAATCTTTGGCAGCCACTACGTAGCCGTGTATCTTGCCTGTAAGACCGCTACCGTTGTAATAACTGACATCATCATCAGGACCGGCACCGGAATAGAACACGACACCGATAGCCGTAGGGGGAGTATCACCGGAAGCGGGAGTGACGGACGTTACCGGAGTTTCGGGAGTCCAGCTACCGTCACTATAATAGTAGTCGCCTGCCTCTGCATAGTCGTCCAAAGCAAGGGTGACATCGGAAACGACACTGCTGTAGTGGCAGGTATATGTTGAATTGTCACTGTCAAAAGTCCGTTTCATCCGGCACAAACCCGAAGTGGGGACAAGACTCTTCTGTTTATCGGAAGGGACAGTGTAGCTGACGCTGAAAGAAGTGGCGGTAGCCGGAAGTTGATATGTGCCGTCCGTTTGTGCACTGATGGTAGTACCGTCAGCATCTTTCACTTCCAAGTTGTTCAGACTGTTGTTTCCGTCTGTAATCGTAATCTTATAATTCTCTATGGTGGAAGGCGTACTGCCGCTGATTTCCGTTCCATTCCCCCATGAAGCGGAAGCCGATGCAACCTGCAAGCCCTCTTTCTTTACAGTGATAGCATAGGTATATGCGTTGCCTGATTCGAGGGCGGCATTATTCTCGCCGGGAGTATAATAGTAATCGCGGGCGGCATTGCCTGTACCTATGGTTACTTTAATGAACTGCTTGCCTGCCATATCCTGCGGAACGACGAGGGCTTCCTTGTCGCTGCCGGGGGTGATCCAGCCGTTATCGCCTATACCGCTTAATGTACCCTTGGTAAAGGTTACTTGGGTATAACCGCCTATCTTTACCCCGGCTGTTTGGAGGTCGGTATCGCTTATACCCTCGCCTGCCGCCAAGGTGCATTTCACTTTTGCCATCTGGTGTTTGAAGGGCAAGCTTACGGCAGCGGTGGTAAAGTCGGTGGTGACATTGGCGGTCAGGTAATCGAAGTCAGAGAAACCGTTCTGCTGGTTGCTGATATCAACGTAAGAAGCTGTAGGATTTGCAGAAGGGTCCGGCGCACCGGCGGCGGGATACCATGCCAGTATTTGCTGGTCTTTGTTCTGTTGCCAATAGCAACACTCGCCGGTAGTGGCAGGTACTAATGTTCCGGTGCCATCGACAGAGGATATACTGGTTATCTTATATTTTTTACTACTGGTGCCGCCATCTACGGAGATGGCTATTTCATCATTCTCTGCCCATGTATCCTTGCCTGTGGCGGCACGGCTCACAGTCAGACCGTCTACAGCGGCGCTGAACGTCATGGGGTATTTGCCATCGGGTAAAGAGGTGTCTCCCCCACTGTCCGTGATGTCTGAACAGGAGGTACAAAGTCCTGCTATAGTTGCCATAAGCAACCATAGACGGGAGGGGTATAATTGGGTTTGAATCATTTAGCTTATAGGTTTTATATTCGTAAAACTATAAGCGTTCTGGTTGAAAGGTTGTGTGGAAGCGGATGGATTAATCCAACCGAACAAAGGGAAATATTATTTAGTCTTCACCACCCAATTTTCAATTTGAATATTTTCAATACGGTTCAGATGCTTGACATTCTCAGTTACCATAATGCAACCGGAAACGACAGCAGTACAGCCGATAAACAAATCTAAATCGTCTATCAGAAGACCTTTCTGCCTCAATAACGCTTTTTGACGAGCATATTCAGCCAAAACGCCTCCTACCGGAATGACTTGCATATCACGACAAAACGATAAAACCTCGCGTTTAGTCGCTTCAACATCTTTACTGCATTCTGCACCATACAATAACTCGGCAACGGTCATTTCTGATATACAACAGTTATTCCAACCTGTTTCTACCAGCTTTTCGTACATGCTCTTTTTACCCCGAAGGATATAAATACAAATATTACTATCCAACAAATACTTCATGTCAATCAAAGTTTAAAGGTGCTTTTGAACTTTGACGGCTTGCGTACAAGTCTTCTATTATCTGTTCGGCACTCCGGTCATCTTTCCATACATTAAAATGTTTTCGCAACATTTCTTCCGTCTTATCCGCACTATTCGCTTTTCCCTCTATAACAGAGGCAGTCAAACGAGTGGCAAGTCTCAACTTCACTTCATCGCTGAGTGATTTCAGCATTTCCCAATAGGATTCCGTTAATTTGAGTGTATTATCCATATCTATGCCCTTTCATTTTTATTTGAGTAAGACAAAGATAGGGATTTTCCCTTTTACAACAAACCAAAGAACGCTTTTCTTTTTCTTAATTTAATTTTATTCCATAGTGGCAGTGCCCGACTTACTAACAGAAGTCCAAGGAGTAATAGCTGATGTGACCTTAAGTTCTGTCAAATTTACCGTTATGGTGTAATTATACACATTGCCACCATCAAGTACTTGGTCAGCATCCGGAGTATAGGTCAATATTCCTCCATCGGCAAGGGTTACTTGCAGCATCTTGGTGCCACTTGTTACCGTCTGGGGAACGACCACTGCACCATAAGTGGAATGGGGAGTGACGGAAGTTATAGCCTTGCTGCCATCTACCGTTGCAGATACCACACCGGTGGAAGCATCGAAGCTGCAGGCAGTAGCGACATTGAGTCATTGTACCTTGGCATTGGTAAGACTGGGACTGCCGTCACCCTGAGTCAACTCATAAGTCAGCTTGCAAAGCTGATGATTGAAGCTGAGAGAATGGGCTTCTTTCTGACGGGCATAGTCTTGGCTCGCCGAATAAAGCAGGTCTGAGGCAAAATAGTCCTTGCCGTCATTGCCACTCTGGTTTGTTTTTACAGTGAAAGTTGTGCCTACATCTGCCGGATGGTAGGCACGGATATTCACGCCTTCACCACTTTCCGGATAAAACATGGAAGTCCCGCCTGTCAATCCTCCACTGCCATCGGCGGTCATTTCCTGCGTATAGCCGGAATAGGCAGTACCGGTGTCTGATGATTTCTTTGTAACAAAAACCTTGACTGTCTGCCCCTCTGCTATCTGCTTGTCGGGAACATCCCCATTATTGGAACGAGCCTGCTGAACTATCAGGCCGCTACCCAAACGGATTTCACCATTCCAATTATCTATTTCTTCGTTCCCGCCATTGCTGCAACCCGCCAATGCCAGTGCGGCGGCCGCCATAGTCATAAATACTGCTGTTCTCATGTTCTTTTCGTTTTTATTGGTTTTTTACTTTATTGTTATTGTCAGTCGGCACTGCCCGATTCACTGCCGCCCGGAATCCAGTCAACGACCTGCGAGGTGACCGATAGTTCTATTTGGGGGGCGGGGGCAGGATCGTCGGGAGTGTCCGGGTCGTCAGGCTCCACGGGATCATCAGGTACTTCTTCCGCTTTCGTCTTCAATGTGATATGGTAGACGGTGCTTTCACCCGCACGGAAGAACTTGTCCGAAGGGATTTCCCAGGAAAGGGCTTCATCAACACCCGGAAGGGAAATGACCAAGCTGCGACCCGAACCCGAGGAAGGAAGCACAAGCGTGGAGTTTCCGGTTAAGGGAAGCATACCCGAACTGTTTCCATCTATAGCCAATGAGCCGTCCACCAATGAACAGGTGGCGGAGACGGGAACGCCCAAAAGCGAAACCCTTGCACCCGAAAGGGTGGATGCGTCCATCCCCTCGCCTGCTATCAACTCCACTTCCACGCGACCCAGCAGGTGGGCAAAGGAAAAGGAAACCGCAGGCTTTGTACGGTCACAACCCGATACACGCGCGGCATACAGGTAATCCGTTTGCGAGGCGGAAAGGTTGATGGAAAGTGAAGGATTATCACTATCCACGCTGTGGGTATAAGGATAATAGGCTATAAAATCCACTTTCTGCGCCACGTCTTGCGGAAACCAGATGGTGTCCGTGGCGGTGAAGGGAGAGAATACGCCGTCTGTTCCATAATAGGTATAACTACGGTTGAAAGCATCTCCTACAATATAGGTGGCAGTAGGTGCTTTGCCTGCTTCCACCATAAAGATGCCGATGCGGTCGCCCCTTTCCCAAGAGCTGTCTGACACACGGGCGGAGCTTGGGAAGTCAATCTTGCCCGATACGCAAAGCGCGGTGCGGGAAAGGGGTGCATCACCACCCGAAGGCAATGAATTGTCCTCAGTGTTGCAACCGCACATGCCAAGGCAAAGCAATGGAAGGATTGCTTTGATACAGGTATAATAGGTGTATGGTTTCATATTTACAGTATTATGTGGTTATTCCTTTTTTATCTATATGGCTATTCCTTTTTTCCCTGTTCTATCTCTATGTATTCATCCGTACGCTTCCAGCCTCCGATGGTGGCAGTAACTCCTGCACGGACAGGAAGGATTAATTCCGCTTCCAATTCCAAAGGGGTATCTTCATCTCCGAAATCCTCCAGACTATCGCTAAGGTCGGCTTCCAATTCCTGCCGGGTGCCATCCGACAAGGTTACCGCCAGAGTGAGTTCTTGCTTCTCTCCTGTCACTATACCTGCTATACGCACGGTAGCGGAAAGGAAGGCATCACCGGCGGCACGGCCCTTATCCCGGTGAATGACAGAGAAAACAGGAACGATGGATGCTCCCGAAGTGGAAAGGATGGCACCATCCGCCAGGCTGAAAGCGGAGGCAATGCCCGACAGGGTGGCGGAAGTGCCAAGGATACGGTATTCATCGCCTGCGGCAAGTGCCAACTTCAAAGTGAGTTCACGGATATGTGGCTGCATCTTCAAGGTGGCTTGCAGGGTATCGCCTGCGGTTATGCTTATCTCCGTTGCGGCAGAAAACAGGTATCCGGGCAAAGGTTCCAATGTACCATCGGCCGTTACATCTATGGTGGCGGTGGTTCCGCTGACGGTGACCTTGTCGGCTTCATTATAAGCTAATAGGGAATACTTGCCGGGATCCAGCAACGTGGGATAGTCATAAACCTTATCCTTAACGGCCTGCGAAGTGTCACCAAGGCGCAGGATATACCCGGAAGGAAGCAGGCAGGCATCCAGGCAAGCGCTCCAATCCGTAGTAACCTGCAAGGCTCCCTGAGTGGGAAGAGGGGGAACGGGATCGGGATCAGGAATGTCATCATCTTTTCCACAGGAGGAAAAAAGAAGCGTCAGGCTCATTCCTGTAAGGATAATTACGTTTTTACAGTCCTTTGGGGTCATAGTGATTATTGTATATGGTTATGTTTATATTTATGATATAAATAATTTCCGTTACTTCCTAAGTAACGGAGGCAGGGCATCTGTCATTCTGACGGACGAAGGGAGGAAGAATCCGATAACGACAGACCGATATTAGGCTGATTTTATCAGGATTAAGGATATAAAGGCTTAACCATCGTCAAAGAATGAACATGGAAAGCAATTTATCGTGTCGAAAAAATGGCAGGATAAGAATCTTTATGTAGTTTTCCGAATTATTTGTGCCCCAAATATTAATTTTTTGTGTTTGCCATGAAAATAATTCCCCTTTTTCTTGTGTGATTAGTTTTAAAACGTGAAATTTGCAGGCAGAACAAGTTTCTCCGTTACTTAGGAAGTAATGCGCCTTTAACAAACTGTAATACAGACGATTATGCGGACTTGGTTATTTTACCCCCTCCTTTCACCAGTCTGATTACTTTACTGTTGGCTTTCCCTATCTCATCGCTTTCAAAAGGTTTCAGATAAAACTCTGTTGTAGGGATAGATGTATGGCCCATCGCACGGCTGATAAGCCCCACAGGAACATTGTTGTGGAAAGCAATATCAGCCCAGGTGTGGCGCGGGCTGTAGGAACTCAGCTTCTCCCCCAGTGCCAGAAAGGCGGAAAGGCGGTGCAATTCCACATTATACATACGCAGGGAATGGCAATAGATGGCATTTGCAACCTCGGCTTCCGGGGTATTTTCGTGGAATGACTTGTATGCCCCGCGGTTCATGGAAATAAGGTAAGGGGAAGCGGGATCTGCATCGGCATGTCGGCGGAGCAGTGCCAGGGCATCGGCAGGCACGGCAAGGGAGATTTCCACCCCGGTCTTGTGGCGGCGGTAGGTCAGGACATTGCCTCGAAGGTCCGCCTTGCGCAGATGGTACAAGTCAACATAGGGCATGCCGCAAAACAGGAACTGGAGGGAGAAGAAGTCCGCGGCAACACGCAGGCGGGCATCAGGCTGCCCCGTGCCGCCGGGTTGCTGTATGCCACCGGATTGCAACACGCCATCCACACCCAGCAGGTGGGAACAGGTGCGCCGGGCAAGGGCGCGACCGCCGGTACTCTTTACGCCTGTATACACATCCTTAAAGATGGAGGGGGTGGGATTAAAATCATATTCCGCAGCCATGCGGTAGTGAACGGCACGCAGGGAACGGATGTAGGTGGAGATGGTATTGGCCGCACGGTTATTCCCCAAAAGCCAGCTTTCATAGGCACGCAGAAGGCAACCATCAAGACGTTGCACGGACTTGTCCCGCTTCTTTGCTTCCAGAAAACAGGAAAAGGAATGCAGGGCACTGCTGCACACGTGGGCAGCGGAGAAATGGGACACGGATTTCAAGCTGTGCACCACAGAATCCATATAGGATAAGAAATTTTCCATAAGGGTTTCTTTTGTTTATAAATAAAGGGAAAAACAAAGGAAACCAATAGTATATACATAAAAAAAAGAAGGGTATCTATCCCAGACACCCAATCTTCATTAACCTTAAATCTAATACCATGAAAAACACACTGCAAATATACGTGGTTTTATGTTATCAAACATAATAAAACAGGAATTATTTGCTTTTGGTTAACACTATTTAAACTTTAAAGGCGCTTTTAGGGGATTTTCTACCCTAAAAGCGCCTTTTATATAGTGATTGGATTATGAAGCCTGTTATTCTACATACAGCACCAGTCCCTTTAAATACTCACCTTCCGGATGATAAATATTCACCGGATGATCTCCCGGCTGCGTTAATTGATGCAAGATGCGCACGCTACGCCCACTTTGGGCAGCAGCCGTAAAGACGGCATTGCGGAAATTTACCTTATCTACCACCTGCGAACAAGAGAAAGTAAACAAGATGCCACCCGGCTTGATCTTCTCGAATGCCTTTGCATTCAGCTTGGTATATCCGCGCAACGCATTGCGAAGGGCATCTTTATGCTTGGCAAAGGCGGGAGGGTCAAGGATAATCAAATCATACTGGTCGCCCATGCGATCCAGATACTTGAAAGCATCTTCGGCATACGCCTTATGACGTTCGTCGCCGGGAAAGTTCAGTTCCACATTCATATTGGTAAGGTCGATGGCCTTTGCCGAGCTGTCTACGGAATGAACAAGGTTAGCCCCTCCGCGCATGGCATAGAAAGAGAAGCCGCCTGTATAGCAGAACATATTCAGCACATTACGCCCCTTGGCATAACGTTCCAGCAAATGACGGTTTTCGCGCTGGTCTACAAAGAATCCGGTTTTCTGACCTTTCAGCCAGTCCACATGAAACTTCAACCCGTATTCCATTGCTATATTTTCGGGACTTCCCCCTTTGATAAATCCGTTTTCCGGGCCTAAATCCGCTTTGAACGGCAGCGTGGTTTCAGACTTATAATAGATATTGCGAACTACATCACCCATCACTTCGGACAACGCCTCGGCTATCTCCATACGATAAACGTGCATGCCGGCAGAGTGCGCCTGCATCACGGCAGTATGATCGTACACATCAATAATCAGCCCCGGCAAGTTATCACCTTCGCCATGCACCAACCGATAGGTATTATTGGTAGGATTACCTGCCAGCCCCAGACTGCGACGCAAGTCATAAGCCACTTCCAGTTTGTGCTTCCAGAAGTCATGGTCCACCTCTCCTTGTGTGAATGAGAGTACACGCACGGCAATGCTCCCTATCTGGAAATGCCCGCAGGCTATAAATTCTTTTTTTGAGGTGTACACATCTACCACTTCGCCTTCTTCGGGTTCTCCCTCTATGCGCTGGATAGCTCCGGAGAACACCCACGGATGAAAACGTTTTAACGACTCTTCCTTACCCGGTTTCAGATATACTTTCTTATAAGCCATCTTTTGTATTTACTGTTGTTTCTATTGGTTCTGTCTCTATTGTCTCATAATCGCCCGTGCGTTCCAGTTCCGACAGGTAATTGTAAATCTCCACACACGCCCATGCATCCGTGGCGGCATATAGTTTTTGCCCTTCGGTCAGCACATCGGCTTCCCAGTTGGAAAGGCGCTGGTTCTTTGATATTTTCTTGCCGAACAAGTTGGCGTATATCTTTTGCAGGCTCTTATCCTCTATGCCGAATTTTCCGACATATTCCTGCAATTCTATCCAGTTGCCTCTGTCAGGATGCATATCCTGCCGTTTACGCAAGGAATTGAAGTCATCCTTCAGTGACAAGCCTATTTTCAGGGTGTCACTCATCAGGAATTCTTGCAAAGAATCGGGCATACCTATCCGGTTCAGGCGGAACAGGAAGCAGGTGTCCTGTGTAGAAATCTGCAACAGGGCCACCGTATGGGTTGTTCCACGCTTAAAGGAAGGACGCGTTTCCGTATCCACTCCCACAATGCGCTGGGCTTTTAAATAAGCTACCGCTTTCTCCGCCTCGCTCTCCGTGAAAATCACAAAGACGCGTCCCGGGAAAAGCACTTTGGGCATTGCTGCTATTTCTGCTTTGGTTATCGTTTTTTTCAGTTGTTTCATAATAATGGGTTCTCATCTTCCGTTTCTTCCTCCTCGTCATCATCGGCATGGCTGTACTTTACATCGTGCAAGGCGCGCATGGTGTTTACCAAGCGTTGCCCCCAAAACTCCTCAAAATGTTCCTTGCAGACTACCAGCGAATCATTCATCGTTTCGTTCAGTCCCAACCGGAACACGCTGATGAAGTCTTTCAAATCCTGATAAATGTCTGCCAAATCCTCAGAAATGCATTTCTTAATCGGAGTGTCACTATACGCCATATCCGGCAGGAATACCTCCAGATAATCGTCCTTGGCTCCCAACACGCCGGCAACCGCCATGCGTATCAGTTCATAATCTTCTTCGGTCACGAATGTTTCCGGTTCATCCTCCCCTATCGGTTCGCACGGAGGCAACAGGGATGCTTTTAAATAAAGCAACGGAAGTATTTTTAAGGCGGTATCTACAAAATCAGAACGTTTCATGTCACGGGCACGCTCCAAGAAACCACAATATTCGGCGGCTACCGTTACAAACTCTACCGTATTTTTGTCAAATATCACCTGACTGTACTTTTCCATAAACATTAAATTTGGAGCGCAAAGTTAAGAAAAAAGAGATTAAATAAGCCAATAATTAATGTTTTTCATGTACATTTGCGAAATAATAAATAGTATTGAGAAGTATGGCTAAGAAAAAATCAGATAAAGAGACAGAGCCTAAGAAGGTCTCTACCAAACGTTTCACAGCTTTTTTAAAGAACGAAACAACACATTTTGTTATTGGATTAATCAGTGTAATATTTGCTGTTTATCTATTATTGGCATTCACCTCCTTCTTTTTCACCGGAGCTGCCGACCAAAGCATTTTGGACAACCAGCAACCGGGAGAGTTGATGCAGACCGCCAACCATGTAAAGAACTATGCCGGAGCACGCGGCGCCCAGCTTGCCGAATTCCTGATAAACGAATGTTTCGGATTGGCGGCTTACTTCATTATCCTGTTCCTTGCCGTGGTGGGTATGAAGCTGATGAAGGCATACCAGTTCCGCATCTGGAAATGGTTTATGTCCTGCTCCATCCTGCTCATATGGTTCTCTATTACATTAGGATTTATATTTGACGGGACTTTTGGCGACAGCTTTATTTATCCCGGCGGACTGCACGGGCACAACGTGAGCAACTGGCTTACCTCGCAGGTAGGTATGCCGGGAGTGGGATTGTTATTGCTCATTACAGCCCTCCTTTTCTTTATTTATCTGAGCAATGAAACCATTCAGGTGATTCGCAAGGCATTGCGCCCCAACTTTAAACGGAAGAAAAAGGAAAATGTATCTGCCACAGAGGAAGACCCGGCCAAAGAGGCTCCCAAAAAGGAAGAAACAAAGAAAGAATACATTAATCCCGGTCCGGCTATCGTAGACTTTGAGTTGGAACATCCCGCCAAGGAGGAAAACACAGAAGAACAGGTGCCCTTCCCTTTTGAGAACAAGCAGGCCACTGAACCGGAAATAAGGGTACAGGAACCTGCCGATGAAAACGAAGATGACGAAGAGAATATAGATGAACCCGATTTCACCATCAGCGATGAGGCGACTGAGGATGACGAAGCATACAAAGGCCCGGTACTCCCTCCTTATAACCCGCGTCTGGATCTGGAAAATTATAAGTTCCCCACACTGGACTTGCTGAACCAATATGATGATGACAGCCCCAACATTGACATGGAGGAACAGAATGCGAACAAAGACCGTATTATTAAGGTATTGCGCAGCTTCGGTATAGAAATCAGTTCTATAAAGGCAAGCGTAGGCCCTACCATTACACTATATGAAATTACTCCGGCAGAAGGTGTGCGTATCTCCAAGATCAGAAATCTAGAAGATGATATTGCACTAAGCTTGTCGGCTTTGGGTATCCGTATTATTGCCCCGATACCGGGCAAAGGAACAATCGGTATCGAGGTGCCGAATGCAAACCCGCGCATTGTGCCTATGCAATCTATCCTGAATAGCAAAAAATTCCAGGAAACCACCTACGAATTGCCCGTAGCGTTGGGTAAAACCATTACCAATGAGGTGTTTATGGTGGACTTGGCGAAAGCGCCGCATATGCTGGTGGCAGGTGCTACGGGACAAGGTAAGTCCGTGGGTCTGAATGCCATTGTGACTTCATTGCTGTATAAGAAGCATCCGGCAGAATTGAAATTCGTGATTGTAGACCCCAAGAAAGTGGAATTTGCCATTTATGCCCCTATAGAGAAGCACTTCCTGGCAAAGCTGCCTGATGGAGAAGACGCGATTATCACCGATGTAACCAAGGTAGTTCAGACATTGAACTCCCTGTGTATAGAGATGGATGCGCGTTATGACTTGCTACGCAAAGCCGGTTGCCGTAATATAAAGGAATATAATGCCAAATTCATCAACCGCCAGTTGAACCCTGAAAAGGGACATCGCTTTATGCCGTACATCGTGATTATCATTGACGAGTTTGGCGACTTGATTATGACCGCAGGCAAGGAAGTGGAATTGCCTATCTGCCGTATTGCCCAGTTGGCGCGTGCGGTTGGTATCCATGCCATTATTGCTACCCAGCGTCCGACGACGAATATCATTACCGGTACTATCAAGGCGAACTTCCCGGCACGTGTGGCATTCCGCGTGGCTGCCATGATGGACTCACGTACGATTCTGGACCGTTCAGGCGCCCAGCAATTAATTGGTAAGGGAGATATGCTTTACTTGCAGGGCAATGACCCCGTGCGTGTGCAATGCGCCTTTGTAGACACCCCCGAAGTGGAAAAGGTGGCAAACTATATCAGCAAGCAACAAGGTTATCCCACCGCATTCATGTTGCCCGAATATGTGGGCGAAGAAAGTGATAGTGGCGTGGGCGAAGTAGACATGAACCGGCTGGACCCGATGTTTGAAGATGCCGCCCGACTGGTGGTTATCCATCAGCAAGGTTCCACTTCACTGATCCAACGTAAGTTCTCTATCGGTTACAACCGTGCCGGACGCATTATGGATCAACTGGAGAAAGCGGGGATAGTAGGACCTACCCAGGGAAGCAAGGCGCGTGACGTGCTCTGCATGGACGAGACTGACCTGGAAATGAGATTGAACAATCTGCAACAATAAATTGTTTAATAGAGTTATGATTAAGATGAAAAAGATATATCTGTTGGCTCTGGCCATCTGCCTGTCCGTTAGTGCATTTGCCCAGAAAGACAAGCAAGCCAGAGAGATACTGGACAAGACCGCCAATGCCTTGAAACAAGCCGGAGGCGTGCATGCCACTTTCGGCGGAACCACCGATGGAACACTTTTGCTGAAAGGCGACCAGTTCTATCTGGATAGCAATGGCGTGCAAAGTTGGTTTGACGGAAAGACGCAATGGAGCTATATGGAAAGTAGCGACGAAGTGAATATAAGCAACCCTACCCCGGAAGAATTGCAAACCATTAATCCGTATGCATTGTTATCCCTCTATAAAAACGGATTCAATTATAAGTACGCCGGAGCAAAGAACCGGAATGGAAAGCAAGGTTATGAAGTGGTTCTCACTCCCGAAACCAAGCAGGACATTGCTTCCATCACGCTATTTGTTTCCAAGACGTACCAACCTGTATATATAAAGGTGGAACAAAGCAATAAATCCGTGAACGAGATCATCGTTACTTCTTATCAAACCAATCAGCCGTTGGATAACGCGACTTTTAAGTTTGATAAAAAGAAATTCCCGAATGCGGAAGTGATAGACTTGCGATAATGGTTCACCGTAGGGGCGGATTGAATCCGCCCGAAAAGAATTCAAGTAAGAGAGACATATAAACATTAACTATTAAACTAAGAAACAAATAAGTATTATGAGTACAGAAAAAGTAAAATGCCTGATTATCGGCTCAGGTCCTGCCGGCTATACCGCCGCCATCTATACAGGACGCGCTAACATTGCCCCGGTGTTATACGAAGGAATCCAACCCGGAGGACAGTTAACCATCACTACCGACGTAGAAAACTTCCCCGGTTATCCCGAAGGAGTAAGCGGAACACAGTTGATGGAAGACCTTCGCAAACAGGCTGAACGTTTCGGTGCTGATATCCGTAGCGGAATCGCCACTTCTGCCGATTTGAGCAAACGCCCCTATCGCATTACCATAGACGATGAAAAAGTGATTGAAGCAGAAACCGTTATCATCTCTACCGGTGCTACCGCCAAATATCTGGGTCTGGAAGATGAACAGAAATATGCCGGAATGGGTGTAAGCGCATGTGCTACCTGCGACGGTTTCTTCTATCGTAAAAAGACCGTAGCCGTAGTAGGTGGTGGTGACACCGCTTGCGAAGAAGCAATCTACCTGGCAGGTCTTGCCAAACAGGTTTACCTGATTGTACGCAAACCTTTCTTGCGCGCTTCCAAGATTATGCAGGCACGCGTAATGAACCATCCCAACATCAAAGTATTGTTTGAACACAATGCCGTAGGATTGTACGGAGAAAACGGCGTGGAAGGCGTTCATCTGGTAAAACGCCAAGGCGAATGCAACGAAGAACGCTATGATCTGGCTATAGACGGTTTCTTCCTGGCTATCGGCCATAAACCGAACTCTGACATTTTCAAAGCATACATAGATACAGACGAAGTGGGTTACATCATTACCGAAGCCGGTACTCCCCGCACCAAGGTTCCCGGAGTATTTGCCGCAGGAGACGTGGCAGATCCGCACTATCGCCAGGCTATCACCGCCGCAGGAAGTGGATGTAAGGCAGCTATCGAAGTAGAAAGATACCTCTCTGCCAACGATTTGCTATAAATCTAACCATATAAATTAATTTCACAACAAACACTATGACACATTTTCTTAAGAAGATGGTAGCTGCCTGGTTCATACTGGGCAGCGTATCCGTAGGATTTGCACAGCAAATGCCTCCGATCCCAACGGATCCTAACGTCCGCATCGGTAAATTGGACAATGGTTTGACGTACTACATACGCCACAATGAACTCCCCGAAAAGAGAGCTGATTTCTACATTGCTCAAAAAGTAGGTTCTATCCTGGAAGATGACAACCAGCGCGGTTTGGCGCACTTCCTGGAACACATGTGCTTCAACGGGACTAATAATTTCCCCGGAAAGACATTGACCCAATACCTGGAAAGTATCGGCGTAAAATTCGGTGAAAACCTAAATGCCTACACCAGTATAGATGAAACCGTTTACAACATCTCTAATGTGCCGGTAATACGTGACGGCATTGTAGACTCTTGTCTGCTGATATTGCACGACTGGGCAGATGACCTGACACTGGACCCTAAAGAGATAGATAGCGAACGCGGCGTTATACACGAAGAATGGCGCACCAGCACAGGCGCACAAATGCGTATGCTGGAAAGAATGATGCCTATCATGTATCCCGATAGTAAATATGCATACCGCCTGCCTATCGGTACCATGGAGGTAGTTGACAATTTCCCCTACCAGGCGCTTCGCGATTACTATGAAAAATGGTATCGCCCCGACCAACAAGGTATCGTTGTGGTAGGTGACATTGACGTAGACAAAGTGGAAGCCAAGATAAAGGAAATGTTCTCCCCTATCAAGATGCCCGAAAATGCGGCTACACGCGAGTACTTCCCTGTGTCCGACAACAAAGAACCGCTCATCGCCATAGACAAGGATAAGGAACAGACCGTTCCCATGATCTACCTGTTCTACAAGCATGATGCCATACCCAATGAGCAGAAAAACAATATGGATTATCTGGTAGTAAACTACATGAAGTCCATGATTGAAAATATGCTGAATGCCCGTCTGAATGAGCTGAGACAATCAGCCAACCCGCCTTTTATCCAGGCACAGGCCGGTGACGGAGAATACTTGTTATCTAAAACCAAATATGCATTTGCCGGTATGCTATTCAGCAAAGAAGACGGCATAGACACCGCTTTGGCATCCATGCTACGCGAAATAGAACGTATGCACAAATACGGCTTCACCGCTTCCGAGTATGCACGCGCCAAGGCAGACTATCTGCGTATGCTGGAATCTGCTTACAATGAACGCAACAAGACCAAGAATGATTCGTATGTAAATGAATATGTACGCCATTTCATTGATAACGAACCCATCCCCGGAATAGAGGCTGAATATGCTATCATGAACCAGATTGTTCCCAACATTCCGGTAGAAGCGATCAATAGCCTGATTCCCGCTATGGTAACCGATAGCAATATGGTAGTAAGCATATTCTGCCCCGAAAAGGAAGGCATGAAATATCCTACTAAAGAAGAAATTCTTTCTGTTATCAATAAGGTAAAAGCAGAAAACATCACCGCTTACGAAGATAAAGTTTCTGACGAACCGTTGATGGCTGAAAAGCCCCAGGGAGGAAAAATCATAAAGAGCGAAAACGGTCCTTTCGGTTCTACTATCCTGACTCTATCCAACGGTGTACGCGTGATTCTGAAACCAACCGACTTTAAAGCGGATGAAATCACCATGAAAGCATTCAGCCCCGGCGGCAGCTCCTTATTCCCGAATGATGAGAAAGTGAATGTCAGTTCCCTGAATGCCGTAGCAGGTATCGGTGGTCTCGGTAATTTCAGTAATGTGGATCTGGAAAAAGTACTTGCCGGCAAGAAAGCCCAAGTAAGCACATCCGTTGGTGAAAACACGGAAGGTTTAAACGGTAACTGTTCTCCGAAAGATTTCGAGACATTGATGCAACTTGTTTATTTGTCATTTACTGCTCCGCGTATGGACAATGACGCTTTCACTTCTTACAAGAACCGCATGAAGGCATCCTTGGCAAACCAGGAAGCTAATCCTATGGTTGCGTTGCAGGATACTTTGCGCAAAGCACTTTATATGAACCATCCACGTACTTTCCGCATGAAAGCCGACCTGGTAGACCAGATAGACTATGCTAAAATCATGGATATGTATAAAGACCGCTTCAAAGATGCCAGCGACTTTACTTTCATCTTTGTAGGAAACATCAAACCGGAAGAAGTGGAACCGATGATTGAAACTTATCTGGGTTCTTTGCCGTCTATCAACCGCAAGGAAACATTCCGCGATAACAAAATCTATATGCGCCAAGGCGAATACAAGAACATATTCAGCAAGCAACTGGAAACCCCGAAGGCTACCGTGCTGGTTATCAACAACGGTAAGTGCGCCTACACACTGAAGAATCAGATTATGATGAGTATGCTTTCGCAAATTCTGGACATCATGTACACCGAGAGCGTACGCGAAAAAGAAGGCGGAACTTATGGCGTAAGCGCATATGGCAGCATCAGCAAGTATCCCAAAGAAGAAGCAGTATTGCAAATCTACTTCGATACCGATCCTGCCAAACGTGCCAAAATGACGGAGATTATCCTGAACGAACTGAACCAATTTGCCAATGAAGGCCCATCTGCCGAAAACCTGAACAAAGTGAAGGAATTCAAGCTGAAGAAGCATAAGGAAGATACAAAAGAGAATGGCTATTGGGTAAGCGTACTGGATGAATACTTCTGGGATCAGACAGATATGAATACCGGCTATGATGAAATAGTAAACAGCATCACCGCCAAAGACCTGCAAGAATTCACCAAAGCCTTGTTAGACCAGAACAACCGGGTAGAAGTGAGCATGACTTCGGAAGAAACAAAATAATCCCTCCAAGCCTATGCTTCTATCTATCATCAGACAGAATCAAAAACTTGCCGCCAAGCGGAATCCTGCATTCGACAGGAACCGCTTTGCCAAGTTTTTAATCTACTTTATGGTGGCATTTTGGGCAGCATACCTCATATTTATTGGGGTTATGCTGTCCTTTGCTTTTGAAGATATCTTTCCCAGTATGGAACCCTATCATATACTGAACCAGGGATTGATCTATCTTTTGATACTCGATTTCTTGTTACGCTTTATGCTTCAACCGGCTATGTCGCAAGAAATCAAGCCCTACCTGCTTATGCCTGTAAAGAAAAACAAACTGATTGATACCTTGCTATTGCAATCGGGCATCAATAGTTATAATTTCTTCTGGTTCTTCTTATTCGTGCCTTTCGCATTGCTTACTATCATCCGTTTCTATGGTTTCACCGGTGTCTTGTGCTATATGTTCGGCATCTGGTTGCTGATGGTGATGAATAGTTACTGGTTCCTGATATGCAAAACTCTGCTTAATGAGAAGCTACTCTATATCCTTCTTCCCATAGGAGTGTACGGATTGGTGGCGGCGGCGGAATTCATTCCGGAAGGTAACCCGGTCACTACGTTTGCCATGAACCTGGGTGAAGGCTTTATAGAAGGAAACATACTGGCGTATGCGTGTGTCATTGTAGCTATCTTATTACTTTTGTTTATCAACCGCAGGATGCAATTACACTTTATCTGCAATGAAATATCAAAGGTGGAAGATACGAAAATGAAACACGTATCCGAATACAAGTTTCTGGATCGTTATGGCGACGTGGGAGAATACCTCCGCCTGGAGCTGAAACTCTGCTTCCGCAACAAGACGGTAAAGACTCAGTTCCGCATGGGATTCATCATCATGCTTGCTTTCTCGGCATTGCTGGCATTCACCGATGTGTATGACGGAAGCGGGATGGTGAACTTTATCTGCATTTACAATTATGCCATACTCAGCATTATGACGCTGGGACAAGTGATGTCCTTTGAAGGCAACTACCTGGACGGGCTGATGAGCCGAAAGGAATCCATCTACAACCTGCTCCGTGCCAAGTATTACATGAATTGCATCATCGTACTCATCCCGTTCCTCATTATGATGATACCGGTAGCCAAAGGGAAAATATCTTTCCTCATGGCACTATCCTATATGGTGTTTACCGCAGGGTTCGTATTTGCCATGATGCTTCAACTGGCGGTGTACAACAAGAAAACACTCCCGCTGAACGCCAACGTGATGCGTAGCAACAGGGGAAGTTCCTTGTTCCAAACCGTCATCATCTCGTGCGCATTCTTCCTGCCTCTGATTATCAATAAAGTATTGACCGCTTTCTTTGAGCAGGACACGGCATGCATCATCCTGATGTGCATAGGGCTGGCACTGATGGCAACCCACAACCTCTGGATAAAGAATATCTATAACCGTTTCATGAAGCGCCGTTATGAAAATATGGAAGGCTTCCGTGACTCACGATAAAACGAATAGCGTATGAAAATCATAATAGACCAACTAAAAAAGAACTTCGGCACAAAGGTAGCCGTGGACATAGAGAGCTACACCATACAAAGCGGTGATATGCTGGGACTGGTGGGCAATAACGGCGCCGGAAAAACAACCTTGTTCCGCTTGATGCTAGACTTGCTGAAAGCTGATAACGGCAACGTGTCCATCGGCGAAATCAATGTGAGCAAGAGCGAGGAATGGAAAAACATTACCGGAGCATTTATTGACGAAAGTTTCCTGATAGACTACCTCACCCCGGAGGAATATTTCTATTTTGTAGGCAAGATGTACGGCCTGAAAAAAGACGTAGTAGATGAACGCGTTGCCCGGTTCGAGCGTTTTATGAATGGCGAAGTCATAGGCCAAAAGAAACTGATCCGTAACTATTCGGCGGGTAACAAGCAAAAGATAGGCATTATCTCTGCCATGCTACACCAACCGCAATTACTGATACTGGATGAACCGTTCAACTTCCTGGATCCCAGTTCGCAATCCATCATAAAGCATATATTGAAAGCATACAATGAAGAAACCGGGGCAACGGTATTGGTATCCAGCCATAACCTGAACCACACGGTAGATATATGCCCGCGCATCGCCCTGCTGGAAAACGGAAGTATTATCCGCGATATTGACAACAAAGACAATTCTGCCGAAAAAGAATTGGAAGACTATTTTAATGTAACCGAATGAAAAGACTACTCTCCCATCTGCTGATACTGGGTACGCTGGCCGTGATCTTGGCTTCATGCGGAACCTCCGCACCACGCTACAACTATAAAGAGTTGGCACGTGCATCCATCCGTCTGGGTATGGATATTGACATGAAAGACAATCACCAATTGTATGTAGAATCAGCAGAATGGCTGGGAGTGCCCTACCGCGGAGGCGGAAATAGCAAACGGGGCGTGGATTGCTCCGGGTTGACCTCTCACCTGTACAGGAAGGTATATCACAAGAAACTGGAACGCAACTCAGACGACCAGCTCACCAAGAATTGCCGCAAAGTGAGCAAAGGGAATTTGCGCGAAGGCGACCTGGTATTCTTCCATAACGGGAAAAAGAAACGGGTAGCCACCCATGTGGGAGTTTATCTGAAAAACAATAAATTCATCCATGCCAGCACCAGCCGGGGAGTAATAATAAGCAACCTGAACGAGGACTATTACCGGAAACACTGGCTCAGCGGAGGACGTCCTTAGGATGCAATTCCTTTAAAAGATGGATCGACAAAAGAAAAAATTCTCTACCTTTATCACAAAAAACAAAATGAAATACACAACATACCTTTTCGACTTTGACTACACACTGGCAGATTCCTCACGCGGAATTGTAATCTGCTTCCGCAATGTATTGGAGCGTCACGGACACATGGGCATCACCGACGAAGCCATAAAACGCACCATCGGCAAGACACTGGAAGATTCATTCAGCATCCTATCCGGTATTACCGATACCCAGACACTGGCAGACTATAGAAAAGAATATGTAAAGGAAGCCGATACGCACATGACCGTAAACACGGTATTCTTTCCCGAAACCGTAAGCGTATTGACAGAGCTGAAAGAACAAGGAGTCAAAATAGGAATCATCTCCACCAAATACCGCTACCGCATCCGCGAAATGCTGGATCCGCATTTCCCCAAAAACTTTTTCGATATTATAATCGGCGGCGAAGATGTGAAAAAGCATAAGCCCCATCCGCAAGGAATAAGGAAAGCCCTGCGCCGCCTGCACCGCCGTAAAAGCGAAACACTATACATAGGCGATAGCACCGTAGATGCCGAAACCGCCCAACGGGCAAAAGTAGACTTCGTGGGAGTGCTGAATGGCATGACTACCCGCGAAGAACTGGCCGCTTATCCCCATAGGCAGATATTGGACAACCTGTCACTATTGCCCCGGGTTGATAAATTTACCCCATACAAGCCCAACAAATATTTGCCCGAAAAAGTAATCAGTTGGTACAGGTTGCTCCACCAAAAACAAATAAGAGGAAAACATGAAATAAAAGAGACAAAAGCGCCTTGTACCTGCAAGAATTGCGGCAGGCCCTATCATGGAAACCATTGCCCCCATTGCGGACAAAGCCGGAACACGCCCCGCTTTACCATACGCAATGCTTTTCAAAATGTATTGAGTGGGTTCTTCAATATAGATAATGGTTTCAGCCGTAACCTGCTGGAGTTGCTCTATCGCCCCGGATACATGATTCGCGATTACATGAAGGGAAAACGAATACATTACTACAAACCCTTCCAAACCCTATTCGTGTTGGCCGCCATCTACATCATGGCGGTGCAACTGATTGATCCCGAATCAATGGAAAAATTGAAAAAAGAAGAAAAGCAAGACGTCACTTTAAGCGAGTTGAGGGACGACATCAGGCTTCATGAAGATATGGCAAAAGATGATAGCGTAAGATACTATCTGGGACAAAGTGCAACGTATGTAGATAGTGCCCGGATAGCCCTGGAAAATCCTTCACCCAAGAAAACACCCCGACCAATAGGCTACGAACTGGACGCTGAAACCAGAACAAAAATAAAAGAAGAACTGAATGCTGAAATAAAAGAAGAAATCAAGCAAAAATCCCAAAAGGATGTAAAAAACCTATCCAATTGGAAGAAACTAATCAGAGAGGTGCGCGATAGCCTGGACCGTAAGGACGACATCCGAATAGCCGCCGCCGGAGGCAAAGCCAGCAAACAAGACACAATAAGAAAAAAAATGAGAAAAGAGATACTGGCAAACATGGCGCCGGAAGTCAACTATGATTACGATGATGATAGTGATATAGTAGACGACTTGGTAGAAGCCGGACAACTTCTAAGAGAGCCATTCGACAAGGCCATCGGTCATTATTTTACCGAAAACGGATTCATTACCGCCGTTACGAATCTGATGAAAAGTTGGGTACACGGCAACAAAGCGTTCAGCATCCTTGCCTTGTTGCCCCTCCTCACGCTAGGTACTCGTTGGAGTTTCCGAAGGACTCCCATCGGACGCCGCCTGAACCTGACGGAGAATTTCTTTGCACAAGTTTATATAGCGTGCCAAATCCTATGGATCTCATTACTGATCCTTCCATTCACCGGACAAGCCCATCTGGATGACATATTCGATTTAAGCTATGAAGCCATCTTCCTGCTATTCGTGTGGGATTACCGCCAACTATTCGGACTCACATGGAAGCAAAGCTTTTGGCGCACCATCATCATGTGCTGGTATTGCCTGCTCGTGTTAGTAATAATTTGTAGCATTATTATAAGCATTCTCATTATAGCCGCCTATGCCATACAATGGTCTAAATAAAGAAGTAGCTGAAAATCAGAAAAAAGAAGGAGATTTTCTTTGCAGATACAAATAAATACCGTAATTTTGTGCCCGATTTAGTCCGCGGAGGTAGAAAAAGTGAGGGCAGAGATGCAATCCACCTTACGGAGAAAACCGTTTAATATTATAAAAGATGTACGTAATTGTAGAAATTAACGGTCAGCAGTTCAAAGCTGAAGAAGGCAAAAAGCTGTTTGTACACCACATTCAGGACGCTGAAAACGGCGCAACTGTTGAATTTGAAAAAGTATTGTTGGTAGACAACAATGGATCAGTAACCGTAGGTGCTCCTACCGTTGATGGTGCCAAAGTAGTTTGTGAAGTAGTATCTCCGCTGGTAAAAGGCGACAAAGTACTCGTATTCCACAAGAAAAGAAGAAAAGGTCACAGAAAACTGAACGGTCACCGTCAGCAGTTTACAGAGTTAACTATTAAACAAGTTATTGCTTAATCATTTAAATTTTAAGAAGAAATGGCACATAAAAAAGGTGTAGGTAGTTCTAAGAACGGCCGTGAATCAGCAAGTAAGAGATTAGGCGTTAAGATATTTGGTGGACAGGTTTGCAAAGCCGGTAACATCATTGTTCGTCAGAGAGGTACAGAATTCCATCCGGGTGAAAACATTGGTATGGGTCGTGACCACACTCTTTTCGCTTTGGTAGATGGTACAGTATGTTTCAAAGTAGGTCGTGACGATAAGAGATCAGTTTCTATCGTTCCTGCCGTAGAAGCATAATCGGTTACACAATAAGGAAACGGAAGGCCTTTCATTATGAAGGGTCTTTTTTCTTTTTATAAGAATCAGAAAGTACGAAAGACTAAGATCTTACCATTGGTATGAATCGTAAAGCAATCTGATAGAGCTTCATTCAAAGTACCTTGCCACCAATTGGTGAATGCAGATAAAGGATAAGCCAAGCCTTCGGCAGACAACTCCGTGCTACCCATATTAAAGATTGATACCTGTTGCCCCGGATAAGAACAGAACACACTATCCTCTTTAATGGGAATAAAGACTCCATAATCCGTCACCATCTTCACTTCCGCTTGCTCCATATAATCTGCCAACAAGCTGATATTGCCTATCGTATGGTCTTCCCGTTTCCCAGTAGCCCCCATAATGGTGATATTCCTCCTCCCTTGGGACAGACAAAACCGGAATGCCTTGCTCAAATCATTCGTGTCCTGCTCCGACTCACTATGAATCAGCGAAGCATAACGCACCTTAACCTCCGGCAACAACGAATCGCCATCCCCCACTATTGCATCGGGAATCCGCCCCGAACGGATGTAGGCATTCGCCGCCCCGTCACAACAAACCACGTAAGGGCATTGCCCCAACCACTTCAACGCCAAGGGGCAGGAAGGAAAATCCCCATCGGCCAGAATAATCGTTTCAGGAACTTCTTGTTCCACCCATAATTTATATTGTTTCATCAGACATCCGCATTAATTGTTTCCATTTCAGATAACCAAAGAAGGCTATCACGGCATAAAGCCCGTAGAGGCAAGAAGTGTAATACAAATCTTTATACACATAAAGAGCGCACGACACTACATCCACCACCAGCCACACCAACCATTGTTCCACATACTTATGAGCCAGCATCCACATGCCTATAATGCTCAGCGCCGTGGTAAAGCTATCCCACCACGGCACGGTGCTATCCGTATAGAGTTCAAGAACCTTCCCTATACACACAAACACCACACAAAAAATAATCAGCAAAGGAAGCACCAGCCCGGACGGAGTAAAAGTGATAGGCTTCTCCACCTTTCCCGAAGTGCGCTTCAACCATACCCACCAACCATAGACTCCCGCCAGCAAATAATAGACGCTGATGCCGGAGTCGGCATACAATCCCGCTTGATAATACACTATTATATAAATGGCAGGCATAATGACACTGACCGGCCACAACCAAATGCTCGCCTTGTATTCGAACCACAAATAAAGCAATCCGATAAAAGCCCCCGCTATCTCAAGATAATTCATCTTTCTTACTTTTCATTTTTAAATCAGGCTACAAAAGTAACGAATAACTCATACACCTTACCATTTTTTTATCTATCTTTGTCCACTAATTCAAGAAATATCAAAAAGACAAAAAGATATGCTCACTATTAAACAAATTACAGACAACACGGAAGGAGTGATCCGTGGACTGGAAAAGAAGCACTTCAAAGATGCAAAAGCAACTATAGATCAAGTGCTTGCCTTCAATGACAAAAGACGTAACGCACAGAACCAACTAGATAAGAATCTGGCAGAAGTGAATTCCATCTCCAAATCCATCGGCCAACTGATGAAGGAAGGAAAGAAAGAAGAAGCGGAAGCCGCCAAGGCGCGCGTAGCCGAATTCAAAGAAATCAGCAAGACCCTGCAAGCCGAAATGGATCAGGCACAGGAAGACATGAATACCTTGCTTTACACCATCCCCAATGTTCCTTATGACGAAGTGCCCGAAGGTACAGGCGCCGAAGACAACGTAGTGGAAAAGATGGGCGGCATGGAAACCGAACTTCCCAAGGATGCCCTGCCCCACTGGGAACTGGCAAAGAAGTATGACCTGATAGACTTCGACCTGGGCGTGAAAATCACAGGTGCAGGTTTCCCCGTATATAAAGGTAAAGGTGCACGCTTGCAACGCGCCCTTATCAACTTCTTCCTAGACGAGGCGCGTGCTTCCGGCTATGATGAAATAATGCCGCCCACGGTGGTGAACACCGCATCAGGTTACGGCACAGGTCAGTTGCCCGACAAAGAAGGACAAATGTATCATTGCGAAGTGGACGATTTATACCTGATCCCTACCGCCGAAGTCCCCGTAACGAATATCTATCGCGACGTGATTCTGGACGAAAAGCAATTGCCTATCAAGAATTGCGCTTACACACAATGTTTCCGCCGCGAAGCAGGTTCTTATGGCAAGGATGTGCGCGGTTTGAACCGTCTGCACGAGTTCTCTAAAGTAGAGTTGGTGCGCATCGACAAACCCGAACACTCCAAGCAATCACACCAGGAAATGCTGGATCATGTGGAAGGCTTGTTGAAGAAGCTGGAACTCCCCTATCGCATCCTCCGCCTTTGCGGTGGTGATATGAGTTTCACGGCCGCCCTTTGTTTCGACTTCGAGGTTTACTCCGAAGCACAAAAACGCTGGTTGGAAGTAAGTTCCGTTTCCAATTTCGATACCTATCAGGCAAACCGCTTGAAATGCCGTTACCGTTCTGCCGAGAAAAAGACAGAGTTGTGCCACACATTGAACGGTTCTGCATTGGCGTTGCCACGTATCGTAGCGGCATTGCTTGAAAACAATCAGACTCCGGAAGGTATCCGAATCCCTAAGGCATTGGTTCCTTATTGCGGATTTGAAATGATTGACTAAAATATTTATAGGGGATGTGTTGATATTACTTATTTTGACATATCCCCTTTTTCAAAAGATGTACTCCGTCCTTAACGACAATACGTCTTTTATAATTTTTCACCAACCTAATTTAATTATTAACCACTTAATCTATTATCATGAATAATTCACAAAAAAATCTCATGGTGCCTCTTGCCTTTGTGGGCATGATGTTCTTTGCAATCGGCTTTGCACTGGGTATTAACTCCTTCCTGATGCCGGTACTCGAAAAATCAATGGATATGTCGGCGGCAGAGTCCAATCTTCTGTTGGCGGCTACATTCGTACCATTCCTTATTTTCGGTATTCCCGCTACCAAGTGTATCGAAGCCATCGGCTACAAAAAGACCATGGCGCTTTCCTTTATCTTATTTGCCGCATCTTTCGGATTATTTATTCAGGCCGCCGCTTCTGAATCTATCGGTTGGTTCCTGTTCGCATCATTTATTTGCGGAGCCGCCAATGCGGTACTTCAGGCTTCGGTCAATCCTTATGTAACCATCCTTGGCCCTATGGAATCTGCCGCAAAGCGCATCTCTATCATGGGTATTTGTAACAAACTGGCTTGGCCGGCAACCACCTTGTTCATCACTTTGGTTATCGGCAAGAACATTGCCCAAATCAACATGGATGACTTGTATCAACCTTTCGGCATCATTATCGGCATCTTTATTGTGCTGGGCATCATTGCGCTTATAGCTCCGCTTCCCGAAGTAAAAGCCGCCGGCGAAGATGCAAAGAGCGATGATGAAGAAGCCGTAGCCTGCCCGTATGCAGAAGGCAAGACTTCCATTATGCAATTCCCCCACCTGTTGCTGGGTGTGGTTGCCCTGTTCCTTTATGTAGGTGTGGAAACTATCGCCTTGGCAACCGCTACCGGATATGCTAAAGCACTGGAGTTGCCGGGAGATAACTATGGTTTCATTCCTTCTATCGGTATGGTGGTAGGTTACATTTGTGGTGCAACCCTTATTCCTAAGTACCTGAGCCAGGCAACCGCAATGAAAATATGCGCCATCATTGCCATTATCGGTTCTGCCCTGGTAGCCATCATGCCTGCCGAGATCTCTATCTATTGCATCTTCTTCATGGCATTGGGATGCTCATTGATGTGGCCTGCATTGTGGCCGCTTGCTATGGCAGACCTTGGCAAATTTACCAAAGCCGGTTCTTCATTGCTTACCATGGCTATTGCCGGTGGAGCAGTTATGCCTTTGTTGCGTGGTGTGCTTCAGGATGCTACCAACTTCCAGACTTCGTATTGGATTTGCGTTCCTTGCTTCCTTTTCATTCTTTATTATGGAATGGTGGGATACAAAATCAGAACCAAGAAATAAGATAGGATATATTACATTTATTGGAATATAAACTGAAAGCGCATTCATAGCGCAACCTCCCCCTTATGAAGGGGGATTTAAGGGGGATGTTCTCTTTTTGCATGGTTACTCTTTAATAATCATTCTCAAGAGGACATCTCTCTTTTCTTTGCAAAAAAAAGCCATTCTAATTTCACATCTCTGTAACCAGAAGTCAAAGATAACTTCATGCCCTCTTGAGCTACTCTTTCTACACAAGTGTTTTAACATTCCCGTAACGCCTTCATCCACCGTAGGGGCAGATTGAATCTGCCCGAAAACGATTTACTTTATCTTTATGCATCCGGGCGGATTCAATCCGCCCCTACGGGAAATGTTAACGAGATATGTAGAAAGAGTAGCCCCAAGAGGGGCATGAAGATACATTCAACTTATGCAAAACGAGAAAAGCCCCTTCCCCGGCACAAAAGCAAAGAAAACTTTTTGTCTTTAAAAAATATAATCCTACCTTTGCACCAAATTTATCAAATTGACAACAAAAGAAGAAAAATAACTAACTTATAGTATAGCAAAATGAACAAGATTATTTCAAAAGAACATTTCTCGGAAAAGGTATTCAAACTGGTTATAGAGGCGCCTCTGATTGCCAAGTCGCGTAAAGCCGGACACTTCGTCATTGTCCGCGTGGGCGAAAAGGGCGAACGTATGCCGCTTACTATTGCCGGTGCCGATCCCGTAAAAGGAACAATCACATTAGTAGTGCAGGAAGTAGGCCTTTCCTCTACCCGCCTATGCGAATTGAATGAAGGAGATTACATCACCGACGTGGTAGGCCCCCTAGGCAAAGCCACCCACATTGAAAACTTCGGAACCGTGGTGTGTGCCGGAGGCGGTGTAGGTGTAGCCCCGATGCTTCCTATCGTACAAGCCTTGAAAGCCGCCGGCAACCGTGTCATCACCGTATTGGCAGGCCGCACCAAGGAACTGATTATCCTGGAAAAAGAAATGCGCGAAAGTTCTGATGAAGTAATCATTATGACAGATGACGGCTCATACGGACGCAAAGGACTGGTAACCGAAGGCGTGGAAGAAGTAATAAAGCGCGAAAAGGTAAACAAATGTTTCTCCATCGGCCCTGCCATCATGATGAAATTCGTCTGCCTGCTCACCAAGAAATACGAAATCCCCACCGATGTATCCCTGAATACCATCATGGTAGACGGAACCGGAATGTGTGGCGCATGCCGCATCACCGTAGGAGGCAAAACCCGTTTTGTGTGCGTAGACGGCCCCGAATTTGACGGACACCAAGTGGACTTTGACGAAATGTTGAAGCGCATGGGTGCTTTCAAAGACATTGAAAGAGAAGAAATCCATAAGCTGGAAAATGCCGCCCAGCCGGTTACTTGCGAAGCTACCAAGGACTTGGACGGACGTGATGCCGAATGGCGTGCCCAGTTGCGCAAAGCCATGAAACCCAAAGAACGTACTGCCATCCCCCGTGTAAAAATGAATGAACTGGATGCGGAATATCGCTCACATAGCCGCAAGGAAGAAGTAAACCTCGGCTTGAATGAGGAACAAGCCCTGACGGAGGCTAAACGTTGCCTGGATTGTGCCAATCCTTCGTGCATGAGTGGTTGTCCCGTAGAAATCAACATCCCTAAGTTCGTAAAGAATATAGAGCGCGGCGAGTTTTTGGAAGCCGCCAAGACATTGAAAGAAACCAGTGCCCTGCCCGCCGTTTGCGGCCGCGTGTGCCCGCAAGAAAAGCAATGCGAATCCAAATGTATCCATCTGAAAATGGGACACGAAGCGGTTGCCATCGGTTACCTGGAACGCTTTGCCGCCGACTATGAACGCGAAAGCGGACAAATCTCCGTCCCCGAAATCGCGGCAAAGAATGGCATCAAGATAGCCGTTATCGGCTCAGGTCCTGCCGGACTTTCGTTTGCCGGAGACATGGCAAAATATGGTTATGACGTAACCGTATTCGAAGCCTTGCACGAGATTGGCGGTGTATTGAAATATGGTATTCCCGAGTTCCGTTTGCCCAACAAGATAGTGGATGTGGAAATAGACAACCTGTCAAAGATGGGTGTGAAATTCATAAAAGATTGCATCGTAGGAAAGACCATCAGCATAGAAGACTTGGAAGCCGAAGGCTTCAAAGGAGTATTCGTAGCATCGGGTGCCGGATTGCCCAACTTTATGAATATACCGGGAGAAAACTCCATCAACATCATGTCTTCCAACGAATACCTCACCCGTGTGAACCTGATGGATGCCGCTAGCGAAGACTCTGATACCCCCGTCACTTTTGGCAAGCGTGTAGCCGTAATAGGTGGTGGAAACACCGCAATGGACTCCGTGCGTACCGCCCGCCGTCTGGGTGCGGAACGTGCCATGATTATTTACCGCCGTTCCGAGGAAGAGATGCCGGCTCGTTTGGAAGAAGTGAAACATGCCAAGGAAGAAGGTGTGGAATTCCTCACCTTGCACAATCCCATCGAATACATTGCCGATGAAAAGGGCCGTGTAAAGCAGGTTATTTTACAAAAGATGGAATTGGGCGAACCCGATGCTTCGGGACGCCGTAGCCCTGTGGCTATTCCCGGTGCAACGGAAACCATTGATATTGACATGGCGGTGGTCAGCGTAGGGGTATCTCCCAACCCGATTGTGCCCAGTTCTATTAAAGGCCTGGAATTGGGGCGCAAAGGTACGATTGCCGTCAATGAGAATATGCAATCATCCATTCCTACCATCTATGCAGGTGGCGATATTGTGCGTGGGGGCGCTACGGTAATCCTCGCCATGGGGGATGGACGCAAGGCGGCGGCTTCTATGCATGAGCAATTGTCGCAGAAGTAAACTACACATATCCATTAACATTCCACCGTAGGGGCAGGGTTTGCCCGCCCGGATACATACACGACACCATTCGGAATGTTATCGGGCGGGCAAACCCCGCCCCTACGGAAAATGTTAACGAGATATGTAGAAAAATAACCAAGCCCATATCCTTCCCTCATTTTCGTCAAAAACCAAGATGTAAACGAACCCTTTTATTAACCAAATAAACATTAAACCATTCACATTATAAACAATTAATAACTCACATTTAACCAGCATTAAACCCACTCCGCCTTACTTTTGTCATCAATTATAATCTATAAAGAGAGAACGAATGACCCAAAGGGTAAGCATCAGCATATTACTCTGTACCATAAGTGTACTGGTAGCACAAGCGCAATGGAACAAACAAGACTCAATCCGTTTACAAGAGTTACTGAACGGAAACGGAGAGCTGAAAATAAACACGGAAGCCGTAAAATCCATCCACTTCGATTTCAAATCGGAGAAAGATAAGATGAAGGGCACTCCCCTGATGTCAGAGGACAAACCGTGGATGAAATTCATAAAAGACTTGCCAAAGAATTTTGGCGATACCACTAAATGGGTGCGCCCCAAATTCGTGCGCCTCACTCCCTACACGCCCTATACCAAGTGGAATGAAGACCCCATCACCCGCATACTTTCACAAGAGGAAAAGGATTCATTAAGGCATATCAAATTATTTTGGAAACTACACAACATTGCCCCCGATCCCGACCGACGGAACGGACACGTACCGGTGCCCGGAGGCATGAATCCTACCGTTACACCTAGCAATAGCCCGCTGATAGGCAATTTTAGCGTAGACCAAATCCTTTATGAGAATTTCTCTAAACGAGGACGCGCCATCCGCCGCAACCGAAAGAATGCCAATGCGTGGAAAACCTATCAAGACTATATCCCTACCAAACAAGACACGGTGAAGAAAGACTCCGTAATAATGATGGAACTCCTTCGCCGGAGGGCAGAAGAACTTTATCCGGGGAAATCAAAATAACGCTTTCATCAACCCGTAGGGAAGTGTGTCAAAACAAAAACTGGCTATCATTTTGCTGTAGGGGCAGATTGAATCTGCCCGATAATAGTTTGCTTTGTGCATACGGGCGGATTCAATCCCATAGCCGTCAAGCGAAGGAAAACATGGTTAAATTCATAGTCGAAGGTAACTTCATCCCCTCTTGAGAGGGGTAGGGGTGTGTTAGAACCAGCGGTCACGACCTTGGGAGTAATACATAAACAAATACATAGCCTGATGTATCTCACACACCCCCTACCCTAAGATGTTAAGAATCTCTTGTTTCCTTAAAAATACTTCTTTATAA
>ERZ791737.445-NODE-445-length-35458-cov-21.723696_pt1 | contig 35458 bp, 19 predicted proteins | sample MGYA00510042_ERZ791737 | MGnify/ENA primary metagenome ERZ791737 (study PRJEB30046, sample SAMN00791965) | human gut metagenome | study: EMG produced TPA metagenomics assembly of the A metagenome-wide association study of gut microbiota in type 2... | reverse complement strand
AGGCGGAGGAGTTTGAGATACACTTGTTATCACACGCCGCTAAATTATCATTTATCTGCTCATTCCCCGGATGAAACTCAAGGCAGACAGTGGCTTTTTCAAAACAAAATCCCCCCTCACTGTATTGAGGGATAGTCTCAATGTCGTGAGGGGGGACAAAGTGATTATTGCAAGTTCGTTATTTCACTTCCCACGTATCGTTCGTCATCAGCAATTCTTCGAAGTTATGATACTTCTTCTTGGCAGTTACTTCTTCGATTTGTTCGTGAACGGCATCGTCGTAAGTCGGCGCTTCTACATCGCGGATTACACCGAGCGCAATCGGGAAGTCGGGACCTTCCATCAGGGCGAGCTTCAGTTGCAGGGTGTTGTCCATGCAGTGAGCGTCGTGAACGAGGATGTCCTTCTCCGTGATACCGTTTTCGCCCAGCTTCACAACTTTCAGTCCGAAGCCTTCCTGCATCAGTCCGTACTCGTTGTTCTCGCCGAAGATCATCGGTTTGCCATGTTCCAAGTAGATGGCGTTCTTGGCGCGGTCTTCTTTCTTGGCTACGGAGTCGTGCGTACCGTTGTTGAAGATAACACAGTTCTGCAGAATCTCGCAGACGCTGGCACCCTTATGATTGTAGGCTGCTTTCAATACTTCTACCGTACCGGCAGCATCGGTAGCTACCGCACGGGCAAAGAAGCGGCCGCGGGCACCGAAGCAGAGTTCTGCCGGGTGGAACGGATCTTCTACCGTACCGTAAGGAGACGATTTGCTGACGAAACCGCGCGGAGAAGTCGGTGAGTATTGACCTTTCGTCAAACCGTAGATGCGGTTGTTCAGCAGAATCATGTTCATGTCGATGTTACGACGTACGGCGTGGATAAAGTGGTTACCACCAATGGCCAGGCCGTCGCCGTCGCCCGAAATCTGCCATACCTTCAGGTTGGGATTGGCAACCTTGGCACCCGTAGAGATAGCGGCAGCACGTCCGTGGACAGTCTGCATCGCATACGTATTCATGTAATAGGGCAAGCGGCTGGAACAACCGATACCGGAGATAACGGCTGTTTCCCAAGGAGCTATACCAATTTCTGCCATTGCTTTGTGCAGTGAAGCCAGGAAGAAGTGGTCACCGCAACCCGGACACCAACGAGGTTGTCCTTTTTTGAAATCTTTTGCTGTATATTCGCACATGATGTTTCGTTCTTTACGGGGTTATTACTTGTTTAAAATCTCAGTGAAGGCAGCCACCAGTTCGGCTACGACGAACGGTTGTCCCTTGACTTCATTGAATTGATACGGCGTGAAGTTATCTACCTTCATGCGCAGATAGCCTGCGAATTGTCCGAGGTTCTGCTCGGCCACCACTACCTTCTTGTATTTCTTCAATACGGCTTCCGTGTTTTTAGGCAGCGGATTGAGGTAGGTGAAGTGAGCCAGGGCAACTTTTTTGCCTGCCTTTATCATCTCGTCCATAGCCGAATACAAGTGGCCGTAAGTACCGCCGAAACCAACAATCAGCAGGTCGGCATCGTCTACGCAGCCTTGTACTTCTATATCGGGTACGGGAATCTTGGCAACCTTCTCGGCACGCAAGTGGCACATCAGGTTGTGGTTTTCCGGGTCGGTAGAGATGGCGCCGGTATTGCTGTCTTTCTCCAGACCGCCGAGGATGTGCATATAGCCTTCTTGTCCCGGGATGGCCCAGTAGCGTACACCGGTTTCCGGGTTACGTTTGTATGGAGTATAGTTGTCCTTCATTTCCGGAGTTACATACGGAGGGTTGATGGCGGGATAGTCTGCCAACTTCGGCAACATCCATGCACCGGAACCGTTGGCAACGAAACCGTCGGTCAGCAACACAACCGGAGTCATGTGCTCCAAAGCAATCTTACTTGCCATGAAGGCAGCATCGAAACAGTTGGTGGGTGAGGTGGCGGCAATGACAGGCATCGGGCTTTCACCGTTGCGGCCGAACAGGGCTTGCAGTAAGTCGGTTTGTTCGGACTTGGTAGGCAGGCCGGTAGAAGGGCCACCACGCTGTACGTTGAGGACAACGAGCGGAAGTTCGGTAATTACAGCCAGGTTCATGGCCTCTGACTTCAGGCAAACACCGGGACCGGAAGTGGAAGTCACAGCCAGCGCGCCTGCAAACGCAGCACCGATGGAAGTGGCACAACCTGAAATCTCGTCTTCGCACTGTACGGTCATTACGCCCAGTGATTTATGCTTGGAAAGTTCGTGCAATACGTCCGTTGCCGGAGTGATGGGGTAGGAACCGAGGAACAGTTTCAGACCGGCCTTTTCGGCGGCGGCAATGAAACCGTAAGCGGTAGCCTTGTTTCCCGTGATGTCCATGTAGCGGCCGGGAACGGTGGTTTTGCTTTCAATCTTATAAGTATGGGCTACGGAAGCATGCGTATTGTGTCCGTAGTCGTATCCTGCATGGATAACCTTGATGTTTGCTTCGGCAATTTCGGGCTTCTTGGCAAATTTCTCACGGATAAAGTCTTCAGCGATTTTCAGGTCGCGGTTGAACAACCAGCATACCAAGCCTACGGCGAACATATTGCGGCATTTCAGCATGGATTTGTTGTCCATTCCTGTATCGGCCAGGCAATCTTTCACCATTTTGGAGATAGGAGCGGCAATAACATCTTGCTTGATGCCCATTTCCTCAATAGGATTATCGGTCTTGAACGCTGCTTTTTCCAGGTCTGATTTCTGGAAAGCGTCTGTGTCGATAATGATGCAGGCGGTGGACTTAGCAAACTTGTATTGTGTTTTCAGTGCGGCGGCGTTCATTGCTACCAATACGTCGCATTTGTCTCCCGGCGTATATACTCTGTCTGCACCGATGTGCACCTGGAAACCGGAAACACCGGTGAGTGAACCTTGCGGGGCGCGGATATCTGCCGGATAGTCGGGGAATGTACTAATGTCATTGCCCACAGTAGCCGAAACTGTTGAAAAGATGTTGCCGGCGAGTTGCATACCATCACCGGAGTCTCCGGAGAAGCGGACTACCACTTGCTCCAGTTCTTTGACCATCATGTCGTTTGCCATAACTTACGATTTACTATAGATTAATTTTCAGGATTAATGCGTGTTTACATTAGCCGACAAATTTCGTAAAGTTAATCGGATTAACAAAACTTTTTTCGTAAAATCAACAGAATACATTATCTTTGTGCCCGCAATACACTGTGATATGCAGAATATATGCAAAAGGCCTTGTAGTTCAACGGATAGAATAGAAGTTTCCTAAACTTTAGATAGGGGTTCGATTCCCCTCGAGGCTACAGTAAAGAAAGGATTAATCATTTATTAAGAATGGTTAGTCCTTTTCTTTTTTTCTATTTTTTATTAGCCGAATACCAATAGTAGCCTTTTTATAGCTAACTGAGGAGATAGTGTCTGTGAATAATATTGTTTATTAAATAAATTTAAATAGCATTTGTGTCGTTGTTAAAATACTAACTTTGTTATTGCTAAAATGTCACACTACCTTAAATATGACTACTATTAAGATAAGCGAGCAGTTAATTGAAGATATAAATAAAGGAAAGGAGAATGCTTTTTCTGTCCTGTACGATTGTTATTTTAGCTATTTGTGTGCTTATGCTAGTACTTATGTGTTCGATCCGGATGAGGCGAAGGAAGTCGTAAATGATGTTTTTATAAGTATTTGGAATAATAGGGGGCATTTAAGTTTTCCTATTCATAGTTATTTGCTGCGGGGAGTGCAAAATCGTTGTCTGAATTATATTCGTGCTTTACATACTCGCGAACGGGTTCTTGATGAATATCGGGAGGAATTGCTTGCTTTTCAGGAAGATTTCTGCGAGAACGATAATAATCCGTTGCAGTTACTGGAGGTAGAGGAATTGCGAAAACAAGTTGATACAGTCATAAATTCGTTACCTGCCAAATGCCGTCTTGTCTTTGAAAAGTATCTGTATGGAGGCATGTCGCCTCAAGAAATAGCCGACGAACAGGCTATTTCGGTAAATACCGTGCGCGTTCATATAAAAAATGCGATGGATTGTATAAAACTTCAATTCGGCTCTTCAACCGGAATATTGCTTTTACTTCTCCTAAAAGAAAACTTATAACTTCATCTGTTGATTGGAGGTTTTGAATTATTTTTCAAAAAAATATCTATTAGACTAAATGTTTCTCTACTGAGACGTGTATTATATATAAATGAACCGAATATGTTGGAAAATGAACTTGAAATATTTGAAGAATTAATGCTTGATTATCTGGCAGGAACGCTGTCGAAAGATGATGAGCGTAAGTTGCTTCATTTCTTGAAATCAGATGTTCTTTATCGGCAGAGATATGAAGAGATGGCACGAACACGGGCAAAATCGTTTATTGGCCGGTTTGAAAAAGAAAAATGGGCTAATTATGATGTTTTGTCTGCAAAGTTGGGATTGAAGAAAGATGTGGGAAAGGCGAGAATCTCGTTATGGCGCACTTTCTCACGCGTGGCGGCAGCCGTTTTGTTGGTTCTTACCACCTCAGTTGCGGCATTCTATATCTATAGAGATGTAGCAGATGCCTCTCATGCCGGTGCACTGTGCCAAATGGAAGTGCCTTTGGGGTCACAGACTAAGCTGATACTGCCTGATGGAACTACAGTAACCTTGAATTCCGGTTCGGTATTGAAGTATGATCCTGCTTTTATGCGTAAAAAGAATCGGGAAGTTTATTTAGTAGGTGAAGGGTACTTTGAAGTACAGAAGAATCCTGAGAAACCTTTTATAGTTCATGCCGATGAAATAAACGTCAAAGTGTTAGGCACCATTTTCAATATACGTTCTTACCCGGAGGATTCTTCGATAGAAGTCAGCCTGTTGGAAGGAAAAGTAAACGTGTTCTCTAAATCTGAGACCAATGGGAATGTAATTCTTGCACCTGATGAACAGTTGACGTATGATAAGAAAAGCGGTAAGATGTATCATCATTATGCCGATGTTTCACAAGCATCGCAATGGACTACCGGGCGTTTGAGCTTTGTTAATGTATCGTTGCCTGAAATAATGAAAGATATTGAGCGTAAGTATGATGTACGGATTATTATCCATAGTAAATATATGGATAAGGAGGTCTTCTCAGGGAGTATCAGCCCTAAACTTACAGTTGAGGAAATACTGGACTATATAGATGTCGACAATAAATATAGCTGGACTCGTAATGGTAACATAATTACCATTACAGACAAATGAAGTAGTAACATTTAAAAAGAATATTATGAAGAACTGCACGTAGAAACAAAAATCGGAGAAACATATTGGGGTATGTCCTCCGATTCAGAATTTAAGTTATCTTTTAAGAAAATCTTTAAATCGGTACAAATGTATGAAAAAAAATCATTTAAATGGCGGAGTGACATATCTAATTTGTCATTCCGGAGTTAATATTTTGTCTGTAAAGACGCAGATTTTGTTTATCCTTTTAGCTTTTTTACTACCGCTTTCCATAGTAGCATCACCTTTGCAAGAGATTCGGATTACCATTCAGCAAAAGAATGTGCCATTGGGTAAAGTCTTTAAAGATATAGAAGCGAAAACGGATTATTCTTTTTTGGTTCGCAACAATGATGTGGATATTAATCAGAAGGTGAGTGTTGACGCAAAGGATAAAACCGTTGCCGAAGTACTTGGAATGCTTTTCGATGGCAAGGGTATCAATTATGAAGTGAGTGGAAAACGCATCTCAGTGTACAAGGCTGTCAGACAGCAAACCAATGGCAAACGGAAAATGACCGGACGGGTGACAGATGATATGAGGGAATCTATTATTGGAGCTTCAGTCTCGGTTGTGGGAACTACTAATGGAACCATTACGGATATTGATGGTAATTTTTCGTTGGAGTTGTCAAATGGTGATACTCAACTGCAGATAAGCTATATAGGATATAAGACACAAATAATCAATATCGGAAATAAATCATCAGCGGATATTGTGCTGACAGAAGATCTGAAAATGTTGGATGAAGTGGTAGTCGTAGGTTTTGGTACACAGAGGAAGGTAAATCTGACTGGTTCCGTAGCTGTGATTACAGCAGAGGAACTGCAAGAACGCCCTGTTTCCAACTTGTCACAAGCTTTGCAGGGAGTGGTACCGGGATTGCAGATTACGCAGACCAGTGGTAGCCTTGAAGAATCGCCTACTATCAATGTACGTGGTACAGCAACTATTGGTGAAGGTTCGAATGGTGCTCCGTTGGTACTTATCGATGGTGTAGAGGGTGATCTCAATATGGTGAATCCTCAGGATGTGGCCAATATTTCTGTTTTGAAAGATGCTGCAGCTTCATCCATCTACGGTTCACGTGCTCCGTTTGGTGTTATTCTGGTTACTACTAAAAATGGAGGAAGTGAGGGTAAAGTTTCTATTAATTACAATAATAGCTTTCGCTTTGGTACACCCATCAATATGAATAAGATGATGAATTCTGTGGATTTTGCCAGCTGGATGAACGACCACTTTGCTAATGCAGGTTATTCAGTGTTTTTCAATCAAGAACGCATGGAAAATATTATGGCATATCATAATGCCAAGCCTTATGGACGAGGACAACGCATTACGAAAGATGGCACCATCTTGAATAATATTACACCTCGTAGCAATGGAACTTGGGATGATGGTTATCGTAACGGTGTAGATGATGTGGACTGGATAGGTGCTATTTTCAACGATCATACATTTGCTCAAGAACATAGCTTCAGTGTAAACGGCGGAAGCAAAAAGTTCAATTATTATGCTTCGTTCAATTACCTCAATCAGGGTGGTATGGTCAAGTTGGGTGATGATGGTATGAACCGCTATCTTGGTATGGTGAAAATTAACTCGGAAATTACCGATTGGCTGCGTTTCAACTACTCTATGCGTTTCACTCGCAGAGATTATTATCGTCCGTCTACTCTTTCAGGAAATATCTATGAGGTGATGACTACGCAGGGGTGGCCTACATTACCGCTCTATGATCCTAATGGTTATTATTATAGTTCACCGTCACCTGCATTGGGACTGGCTGAGGGCGGTTCGGACCGCATGCAGAATGACAATACGTTCCATCAAATAGGTTTTAAGATTGAGCCTGTTAAAAACTGGGTTACACATATTGATTTCAACTATCGTATCAATAATTACAATCGTCATTGGGATACACAACGCCTTTATAATCATGATAAAGACGGTAGCCCAGTAATTTATAACAAGAACTCGAGTGTGTATGAACAGAATTCTAAGGAAAATTATTGGAGTCTTAATGCTTATTCGGAATACACCTACTCTTTTAACGAAAGTCATAATCTGCATGTACTTGCTGGTTTTCAGGCCGAAGAATTGGATGTGAAGAATTTTAGTGTACAACGTGATGGGGTCATGTTCCCCACCAAACCATTCCTTGATCTTACTTCAGGACTTGATTATGATGGCAACAAAACTGATCCTGCGATATATGGAAATCAAAATGATTGGGCTACAGCAGGTTTTTTTGGTCGCGTTAACTATGATTTCAAAGGTCGTTACCTTTTCGAAGCTAATGTTCGCGCTGACGGAACTTCGCGTTTCCGTAGTGACAATCGCTGGCGTGTATTTCCCTCGGTGTCTATTGGTTGGAACATTGCACAGGAAGAATTTTTTGAACCGCTGACTGAAGTAGTTGGTTCTTTGAAACTGCGTGGGTCATTCGGTACTTTGGGCAATCAGAATACGACTAATTGGTATCAGACTTACCAAATTCTTTCTTTAGGTGCATCTAACGGTTACTGGCCTATGGGAGGAAGTCGGCCCAATACGGCTGTTGCTCCTGATTTAGTATCCACTGATTTGGGATGGGAGACTATTCAGAACTATAATATAGGCTTGGATTGGGGACTATTGTATAATCGTTTGACAGGTTCATTCGAATATTATATTCGTGACACTAAAGATATGGTAGGCTTAGCTCCTGAACTGCCTAATATTTTAGGCGCTAAAGTGCCTGTTATCAACAATACTGACCTTCGTACCCAAGGTTGGGAATTGAGTCTTGGCTGGAGAGACCGTTTGAAAAATGGACTGAACTACTCAGTAAACTTCAACCTCTCGGATGCGCGTACCAAGATTACTCGTTATCCTAACAATCCCACTAATAGTGTGTGGAGCTATATGGCAGGCCACTATATGGGCGAAATCTGGGGTTACACGACTAAAGGGCTGGCGCGTACCGATCAGGAAATGCAAGACCATCTTGCTACTTTACCCAATGGTGGACAAAGCTCACTTGGTTCGGACTGGCGTGCAGGAGACATCATGTATGCTGATATAAATAAAGATGGTAAAATATCCACAGGAACCGAAACACTGGGTGACTCAGGCGATTTATCAGTCATAGGCAACAGCACACCGCGCTTCCTTTTTGGACTTGACTTGAATGCAAGTTGGAAAGGTTTTGATTTCCGTGCTTTTTTCCAAGGTGTTATGAAACGTGATATGTGGCAAGGGGGAGCTTATATGTTCGGTTCGAGTTATTCGGAGTGGAGTTCGGCAGGTATCACTGCTGTCAGTGATTACTTCCGTGACGAAAATACTTGGTCTGTACAGAATGGTTATCGTGAGGCTAATGTTAATGCATTTCTACCTCGTCCACTCTACAATGATAAGAATCGTCAGTGTCAGACGCGCTACCTACAGAATGCTGCTTATATGCGCTTAAAGAATCTTACCATAGGTTACACGCTGCCTGCCTCATTCACGCAGAGACTGGGGGTACAGAATCTGCGCGTGTTTTTCTCGGGCGAGAATCTTTGGACTATATCAGGAGTGTCCGACCAGTTTGATCCTGAGACACTTACCGGTGGAGATTACGGTGGTATAGGATATCCTTTGTCTACTACCCTTTCGTGCGGTATAAGCATTACACTTTAATAATAAATTAACCACTATGAAACTGAATAAACTAATATACTTGTGCGGTGCATTTGCACTTACCACATTACTCGTATCTTGCGAAGACTTTTTAGATAGGGAACCCATTTCAGGTGTCACTCCTGAAGAGTATTATCAGACTGAAGACCAGATACAAGCAGCAGTCAACAAACTTTATGAGATATTGCCCGGACACAGTGGCAGTTACGGGGTCTTTGGCCAAGATGGTGATACTGATAATCAGACCTATACAACTCCCAGCACACGTTTCTCGCAAGACTTATGGAAGGTGAGTATGACAGGCGGTTCTTGGGCATGGGAAAACGTACGCAACATTAACTACACACTTAGTACAGTGCTGGCTAATCAGGAAAAAGGATTGGTGACGGGAAATGAAACAAAAATAAACCATTACATCGGTGAACTTTACTTTTTGCGTGCATTTGCTTATTTCAAAATGCTGCGTGCTTTCGGTGATTTGCCTATTGTCAAAGAACCGCTGCCGGTGGACAAAGAACTTTTAGTGGATGCCAACAAACGTAGTCCACGCAACGAAGTGGCACGCTTCATTTTAGAGGACCTTGATGAGGCTTTGGAAAACATGGCTGACGGACTCTTTGCTTATCGCAACCGCCTTTCGCCTGACGTGGTTACACTGTTCAAGTCGCGTGTGGCATTATTTGAAGCTGCTTGGCTGAAGAGTTTCAAAGGTACAGCATTCGTTCCCAACGGCGAAGGTTGGCCGGGTAAGCAGAAAGAATATAATGCTTCCTATGAATATCCTTCGGGAAGTATTGATAAGGAAATCACGTATTTTTATGATGTTGCTGCCAAGTGCTCTGAAGAAGTGGCTGAGAAGTACAAAAACAGTCTCACTATTAACACTGGTATTGTACCGCAAACAGAAAGCGATGTTAACCCCTATTTTTATATGTTTGGTGCGGTAGATATGAGTTCTTACCCTGATATTTTGCTGTGGCGTCAATATGGTTTGGATCTTAAACTTACACATTATGTGGAGGTGAGTATTCAGCAAAGTAACGGTGATATAGGTGTTACGCGCAATTTTGTGGAAAGTTTCGTAATGGCGGACGGTAAACCGATTTATGCCTTACATGATGACTTTGAATATGATGATACCACCATCAAAGGTGTACGTACTAATGCCGACCCCCGCCTGCACATCTTCTTGAAAGATCCGAAACAAAAGAATGCGTTTAAGAATATGGACGGTTCTGAGACACATGTAGTAGAAATAGAACCTTATCCGAACATTTTGACGTCTTCCAAAACTTATCCCACAGGGTATGCTTTGCGTAAAGGGGGAACATTCGACCGCAAGTTGTGTGAGAATGGTCTGAGTTATAACGGTTGTATAGTATTCCGTGCTACAGAGGCACTGCTCAACTATATGGAGGCACAATATGAACTCACGGGCGATCTTCATTCCGGTCATATTCTGGAATATTGGAGAGCTGTACGTAAGGCTGCCGGTTTCCAGGGGAATGCTATTGACCCGCAAGTGACTATCAATGCCACTGTCATGTTTAATGAAAAAGGTGATTGGGGAAGCTATACCGGCGGTGTGCAACTGACTGATCCCGTGCTCTATAATATTCGTCGCGAACGCCGCTGCGAGTTTATCGGTGAAGACATGCGCCATATGGACTTGGCTCGTTGGCGTTCTTACGATCAGTTGATGAGTGAGCCTGTGCATATTGAAGGTATTCATTTCTGGAGCACTCCGATGCAGGAATGGTATGATGCCAACGACTTGAGATATGACGGTACTGCCGATGCTACCATTTCGAGTCCTGAACGTAGTGTATATATCCGTCCGCATGAAAAGAATCTTACTTCAGGTAATCCCTACAGGGATGGCTTAACCTGGCACATGGCGCACTACTTGGAACCGCTCCCCATTCGTCAGTTCCTTCTTACGGCCAATGACCATGCGTCGATAGAGTTGTCGCCTCTTTATCAGAATCCTTATTGGCCTGCACAAGCTGACATGCCGGCTGAGAAATAATATTCCACCATGCTTTTCCCCGGGCATTTGTCCGTCAAGACATTTCCCGGGGATAATTCTCTTGAAAGAAAGAGACTAATCTTTAAATGCCGCACCTTCTTGTTTGTTCGGTACCGAGGAAGGCTATGTTCCTCGGTGCCGGAGGGGGTGTTCCTCGGTGCCGAAGAAAGGCCTCATTCAGAAGGTACTCTGGCAAGGAATGAACCATGTAACAATAGGTATGCTTAATATTAATAATTTGAAACAAAAAAACGACATGAATTTGAAAATAACCACGGCCTTGTGCCTGCTTTTGCTGTACCTCCCCGTTGGAGCACAGAAGAAGAATATAAATGCCGCCTGGGAGTTCCAACGACTGGACAAAATACAGTGGCAAGCCGACATCAAGAACCAAGGCTCTGACTGGAACTCGCAATATAATGTGGAACACGTCAGTCAGTCGGACAAAGGGTTGGCTGTGCCGTCTGATACATTGAAATATGAATTTGCGTTGCTTGCCGATGGGCAGTGGGAGCGTGTCAGCCTGCCCCATACTCCTTTTGTCGAACCGCTTGTCGTGTTGCATCAGTGGCAAGGCGTGTGCTATTATCGCAAGCAACTCCGTATCGATAAGCAGGATATCGACAAGCAGCTTTGGTTGGAATTTGAGGGAGCTATGCATCTGGCTGACGTGTGGGTGAATGGGCAACACTTGGTGCAACATTCCGGTGGTTATACCCCGTTTGTGATAGATGTCACCGGTCTGCTTTGTGCCGACCGTGCCAATGAGGTACTGGTACGCCTCGATAACCGTAACAATCCGCTTATCCCTCCCGGCAAACCTTTGGAGACGCTCGATTTCTGCTATTACGGAGGATTGTACCGGGATGTGAATCTCATTGTGAACGGGCCTGTATATATCACCCATCCTATCATGGCGGATGACGTGGCAGGCGGAGGTATCTTCGTCACCTACCCTAAAGTGTCGGAACAAGAAGCTGAGGTGGATGTAAAAACGCAAGTAGCCAACAAGACCACCGCCCCCATGCGTCTTGCCATACGCCAGACACTTTACGAATGGAGCAAGGAGAAAGGGTGCGGTAAGAAAGTGGCTTCTACAGAAGAAACGGTCAGTGTGTCAGCCGGTGCAACCTTGTATAACACGCAGCAACTTACGGTAAATGCCCCCCGACTGTGGTATCCTGATTCCCCAACCCTTTATGTGCTTCGCACGGAGGTGCTGGACGGCAAAAAGCGGCTGGACAGCGAAGATACTCGTATTGGAATACGCCGCATCGAAATGACACGCGAGAAAGGATTCGTCATCAACGGTAAGCCGCTGAAACTGGAAGGCAGCAATCGCCATCAAGAATATCCATACGTAGGCAATGCTATTTCCGACCAGGCACAATACCGGGATATGTACCAGATTCGTAGCAACGGTTTCAATGTCGTGCGCCTGGGGCATTATCCGCAAGACCCGTCTGTGCTCGATGCTTGCGATGAACTGGGCTTGCTGGCTATCGAGCCGATTCCTGGCTGGCAATTCTTCAATAAGACGCAGAGTTTCATAGACCATACCTATAAGGATGTCCGCGACTTGGTGCGCCGCGACCGCAACCATCCCTCCATTATTATGTGGGAAACCACGTTGAATGAGTCACGACCGCCTAAGGAATGGAAGGACCAGGCTATCCGCACCGCTCATGAAGAGTATCCCGGCGACCAGTGCTATACGTCGGGAGATACCTATGGTTACGATGGTTTTGATGTCTGTTATAATGACTGGGAAGAAGGCTTCAACCGCCCCAATAAGACTGCTAAACCCGGCTTTATCCGTGAGTATTACGATTATGAATTCGGTGGTCACTATAGCACCACCCGTGTGACTCGTGGAGATGGTGACCATGCTTTGATACAAAATGCATGGAATGCCCAATGGAGTCACAACCGCTATCGTGCCTATTACCCGTGGACCATGGGCGGAGCTGTATGGAGCATGCACGACTACAACCGAGGATGCTGTGACAATATTTGCTACAGTGGCTTGGCAGATGTGTTCCGTCTGCCCAAGTTCGGTTTGTTTTATTTCCGTACTCAAGTATCGGCTGGTAGCTATACACCGGCTGGACCTATGTCGTACGAAGTATTTGTCAATAGTCATTGGATGAAGGGGGCTTCGGACACCTTGCAGGTATATGGCAATGTAGATGAAGTGGAATTGTGGCTGAACGGACGCATGGTGGCACGCCAACGTCCCGACTGCGGACCGACTACCGAAGCCTATGTGTCCCGTCCGGATGGCGGCAATGCCACGAACATCGATTGCCCTCCCTTTACCTTCTTTAATCTGAAGTGGGAACAAGGCGAACTGAAAGCTGTAGGCTACAAGGACGGCAAGGCAGTAGCTGAACACGTGGTGCGCACCCCGGGCGATGTCGATGCCATGGACATTACCTATTTTGAAAGTGGTGTACCTGCTTCGCGCCGTGACTTGCTCATTGTCTATGTCAACCTGAAAGATAGGCAAGGCACCGATTGCTTCGGAGAAAACAAGCGTGAAGTAGCGCTTGAAGTGCTGCAAGGTGGCGAACTGCATGGTCCGGCCAAGGTAAAAGTGGAAGCAGGTGTAGCCTCGTTCCTGGTAGAAACCACCGATTCTCTGACGCTTGTGCTGAGAGCCGTATCGGGGAACCTGGAGACCACCCGTAAACTGAAATTGAAATAAATCATTAAAACTATCACATTATGAAATTATTGAAGTCCTGCATCTTTGGGCTGGCGGTTCTCTCTGTTGCCATGCTCATGGGGTGCTTCACATCCAGTAAACCGCAGAACTTTGAAATAGGAAACAAGACATTCCTGCTCGATGGGAAGCCTTTCCTTATCAAAGCTGCCGAAATGCACTATACCCGTATTCCGGCGGAGTATTGGGAACATCGCATCAGGATGTGCAAATCGCTGGGCATGAATACAATCTGCCTTTATGTGTTCTGGAATATTCATGAGCAGCGTCCCGGTGAGTTCGATTTCGAAGGACAAAACGACATCGCCGCCTTCTGCCGGTTGGCGCAGAAGCATGGCATGTACATCATGCTGCGTCCCGGTCCGTATGTCTGTGCCGAGTGGGAGATGGGTGGATTGCCCTGGTGGCTGCTGAAGAAGAAAGACATTCGGCTACGCACCAATAATGCCTATTTCCTGGAGCGGACTAAACTGTTCATGAACGAAATCGGGAAGCAACTGGCGGACATGCAGGTGAGCCGCGGAGGAAACATCATCATGGTGCAAGTAGAGAATGAATACGGCGGCTATGCTGTGGACAAGGAATACATCACGAACATTCGTGACTTGGTGAAAGAGGCAGGATTCACGGACGTTCCTCTATTCCAGTGCGACTGGAGTTCCACCTTTCAGTTGAACGGGTTGAACGACTTGCTTTGGACCATCAACTTCGGTACTGGAGCCAATATTGACGCACAATTTAAAGCCTTGCGTGAAGCGCGTCCGGAAACTCCCTTGATGTGCAGCGAGTTTTGGAGTGGATGGTTCGACCATTGGGGACGGAAACATGAAACGCGTGATGCCGAAACAATGGTGTCCGGTATTCGAGACATGCTAGACCGCAACATCTCCTTCTCTCTATATATGACTCACGGAGGTACTACTTTCGGTCATTGGGGAGGCGCCAACTGCCCTCCATATTCTGCCATGTGCAGCTCTTATGACTATGATGCACCAATAAGTGAAGCCGGTTGGGCTACTCCAAAGTATTACAAACTTCGTGAACTGCTGATGCAATATGCCGATTCCGGGCAGGTGATACCCGATGTTCCGCAAGCTAATCCACTGATTGAGATATCTGCTATCCGTTTTGAAGAGACAGCTCCCTTGTTTAAGAATCTGCCGAAAGCCCAAAAAACGGAAACGGTGAAACCTATGGAGGATTTCGAACAGGGCTGGGGAACTATCTTATATCGTACCACATTGCCCGAGGTAAAGGAAGGAACGGTTCTGCTGATAGATGAAGTGCACGATTGGGCGCAGGTGTATATAGACGGGCAATTGCTGGGATACCTGGACCGTCGTCGGGGTGAAAGCAGTTTGATGCTGCCGCAACTGGAAGCGGGCACGCAACTGGATATTCTGGTAGAAGCCATGGGACGTGTCAACTTCGATTATGCCATCCACGACCGAAAAGGTATCACGGAAAAAGTGGAATTGCTGACCGAAAATAGCCGCAAAGAGCTGAAGGGCTGGCAGGTGTACAGTTTCCCGACTGATGCTGCGTTTGCTTCACGGAAAGATTTTCAGAAAGGCGACAGGACAGAAGGACCTGCCTACTATCGTGCGTCGTTCGAACTGGAAGAAACCGGTGATGTATTTCTGGATATGAAAACTTGGGGAAAAGGTATGGTATGGGTTAATGGAAAAGCGATTGGGCGTTTTTGGAAGATCGGTCCTCAGCAGACACTGTACATGCCGGGATGCTGGTTGAAGAAAGGCAAGAATGAAATTGTGGTTCTTGACCTTTTAGGACCGGACAGCGCAGTTATTGTTGGTTTGAAGCAGCCTATATTGGATATGCTTCGTTTGGAAGAGCCGCTCACTCACCGTAATGAAGGGGAAGTCTTGAATTTGAATGGTGAGGTACCGGTTACTGTGGGAGAAATGGGAGTGCCCAACGGCTGGCAGGAAGTAAAGTTCAATCGTCCGGTAAGCGGTCGTTATTTCTGTCTGGAGGCGTTGGATGCACAAGATGGGAAAGATAATGCCTCTATTGCAGAACTTTATCTGTTGGGCAGTGATGGAAGAACACTCTCTCGCCAGAACTGGCAGGTGGTTTATGCTGATAGCGAGAGTACGGACTGGGGGAATTTTACTGCTGATAAAGTCTACGATTTGCAGGAATCTACCTACTGGAGTACGGCTTACGGAGTTGCTTATCCGCATTCTTTGGTAATCGACTTAAAAGAGGAATGTACTATTAGTGGGTTCCGTTATCTGCCGCGGGCAGAAGAAAATGCTCCGGGAGCAATCAAAACGTATAAGATTTATATAAAAGATAAACCATTTATAAAATAAGAACAACACAATTCATCTACCTTAAAAAATATAATCTAAAAATCTATTTAATTCTCACTTAATGTTATCTATTGATCTTTGGAAAAACGGTGTTTTACGAGCTAAAGCAGCTCGTAAAACTTTAATACTTTAATAATATATATTGTAACAATATGAAAAAGATAAAAAGTTTTTTAGTGAGTATATGTGCAGCAGGATTGTTGTATTCATGCTCTACGCAATCAGTGACCAGTGTGCAAACTAATGATAAAGGTACACAGTGGCAATGGAACAAAGGGACTATAGTAGTAGAGACTCCCGAGCGTCCGGCAGGCCAGCAGAGTGTTATCGGGCTGACGCTTCCTAAGATGGAAGTCGTTCGTGTAGGTTTTGTAGGCTTGGGTATGCGTGGTCCCGGTGCGGTAGAACGCTTTACTTATATTCCCGGGACACAAGTAGTGGCTCTTTGTGATTATGAGCAGGAGCGTGCTGAGAGATGCCAAAAATTCTTAGAGAATGCTTCTCTACCTAAGGCTGCCGTTTATTCGGGTGCTACCGGTTATGAGGAACTCTGCAAACGTGATGATATAGATCTGGTTTATATCGCTGCCGACTGGTTGCACCACTTTCCCGTAGCCAAATGTGCCTTGGAGAATGGCAAGAATGTAGCTATTGAAGTACCTTCTGCCATGAATCTGGAAGAGTGCTGGGCGTTAATTAACTTGAGTGAGACTACCCGCAGGCACTGCATGATTCTGGAAAACTGCTGTTATGACTGGTTTGAAATGAATACGCTGAATATGGCACAGCAAGGTGTCTTTGGTGAAGTGATTCGTGCGCAAGGTGCATATATACATAATCTGGATAGTTTCTGGGATTATTATTGGAAAAACGGTGAAAACGATAAATTAGGATGGCGTCTGGACTACAATATGAAGCATCGTGGTGATGTATATGCCACTCACGGCCTTGGCCCCGTAGCGCAAGCTCTTGATATCCATCGCGGCGACCGCATGACGACTTTGGTTGCCATGGACACGAAGTCTGTTGTCGGCAAAGAGCTGGTAGAGCAAAGAACCGGTCAGGAATGTAAGGACTTCCGTAACGGCGACCATACTACAACGATGATTCGTACAGCCAATGGAAAGGTTATCGAAATCCAGCACGATGTAATGACACCGCAGCCTTACAACCGTTTGTATCAACTTACAGGTACTAAAGGTTTTGCCAACAAATATCCGGTTGAAGGGTATGCACTCGATGCAGAACAACTGAGTGCTTCGGGCGTACAACCTAAGATTGATGATTTGAGTTCACACGGTTTCCTGCCACAATCAGAAATGGAGGCTTTGGTCAGGAAATACCAGCATCCGATTTTGAAGAAATATGGTGAGATGGCTAAGGAAGTCGGTGGCCATGGCGGTATGGACTTCATAATGGACAGCCGTTTGGTATATTGTTTGCAAAATGGTCTTCCTTTGGATATGGATGTCTATGATTTGGCTGAATGGTGCTGTCTTGCAGAACTGGGTGAACTCTCCATGGATAACGGCTGTGCTGCCGTGGAATTCCCCGATTTCACCCGTGGTGAATGGAATGTAGTGGAAGGCTATAAACATGCGTATGCAAGTCCTGAAGATGAAAAAGTAAGTATGGAGAAGGCTCTGTCATTTACTGCCAAACTAAAAGAACAAGGGGCTAAGGAATGGGCTGCTGAAAAGAAATAAGAGTTGCTTCTGGAAAAGATCAAAGGTAAAAAAGTTTTCAAGGGTAAGAAACTGTTCTTCCTCATGTAATTTGAGGAGGAACAGTTTTATAAAGTTGATATTTCGCTTTAGTTACACAACAGATGCTCCATCTGCATAATTATTTGCGATTTCCATCCAGCAAGCATCTCTTCAAAATCTTCGTCTTTGTCAAAGAAAACAGCGGTACTCAGTTTCCTTGTGAGGAAAGGAAATACCAGAAGACCATAGAAGGTAAGGAACACAACATGCAACGGCACTTGCTTCAACTTGCCGGCGTTCATTTCACTTTGCAATCCGTTGGCTATTTCCTGGAAGTAGCCTTCCAGACGTAGTTCACGGGCAGTGCTGACCAGATGAGACATATCGCGCTCAATTTCCCGAACCATGAATATCGGCAGGTAGGGATTACGGAAAAAGGTATTGAAATAAGCGTCGATAATTTTTCCTATCCGTTCGGAGATGGGCTTGTCTTGCAGCATGATGCCTTGGATTTCAGGAGCCAGGGAGAGGATGATGTTTCCGAAAACAGCTTGAAACATCTTGTCCTTGGTCCGAAAATAGTAATGCAGTGCAGGGCGGTTGATGCCTGCTGCTGCGGCTATGTCGCTCATATTGGTTTCTGCGAAACCGTTCTTCATGAACAGCTGCTGTGCCGTTTCAATGATTTTCTTTTCCAGGTTGTTGTCGTTTGTTGCCATGTCTTTATTTTTTTAGGTTGTCGATAAAGAGTAACATGCGGTTGACTATATTTACGTCACTGACTCCACTGTCGAAGTCTAAAGATAGAAAATTGATATCGGGGTAAAGAGTCTTTATCCGTTTTTCAATTCCTTTGGCAACGATATGGTTGGCAATGCAGCCGAAAGGTTGCAGGCTGACTACATTGTTCACACCTTGGTGCGCAAAGGAAGCAACTTCGGCAGGAAGAAGCCATCCCTCTCCGAACTGTGCATAAGGGGTAATCAGGTTTTTGCTTTCTTCCGCTTCGCTGAATATATTGCTGAAGGGAACAAAATAGCGGAATCGCTTGGCTACCGCATTTATTTTATCTATTTGCCTTTGAGCTATTTTATAAAACCACTTCAGGGCAAGGTCTGACATCTGCCGTTTTTCAAGATGTGCTTCGACATTCACCTTGCGATTTACAAAACTCTGCATGAAGAAGTCGGTCAGGATAGGAGGAATGACTTCAATCCCTCTTTCTATAAGCCAATCGGTAATGTTTTTCTGTGCAAAGGGGTTGAACTTCAGGAAAATTTCTCCGACTACTCCTACTTTGGGGGTAGGACGATCCTGGCAGATGGAATTAAACTCATCTGCGGCTGAGTGCAGAAGTGGAATCAGTTGCTTCTTCTCTTTCCGGACGATAGCCTCGAAAGCAAGCTGCAAATATTTGTCGCGCAACCGGGCGGAAGCACCGCTTTCTTTCTCACGAGCTGCTGCTGCATAATAAAATTTGGCAATGCAGTCACTGTATAGTACAGCATGTAGTGTCGGCATAAGGATTTTGGCCCAATTCACTTTGAATCCCGGCTGGTTGTTTTCTATTCCGCTGCCCAGTGATACGGAAATGACCGGTACATCTGTATATCCGGCGTCTACCAATGCTTTTTTTATTAAAGAGATATAGCTGCTGGCACGGCATTGTCCTCCGGTCTGGGTGATGGCAACGGCTGTTTCTGCAGGGTTGTAACGTCCGCTTTTAAATGCTTTTATAATATCGCCTACGATCAGCGTGGCCGGATAGCAGACTTCGTTATTCGAGTACTTTAATCCCCATTCGCATGAGTCATTGCTGCTTATAGGAAGGCTTTCTACCTCGTACCCGGCCAATCGGAAGATAGCAGGAGCTAACGGAGAAATGAAAGGAGTGAAGAAAGGTACCAGTATTTTGCGGTTGCGGTAGGTGTCGTCGTATACCGGTACGGTGGTGAATTTCTGGAAGTCCTGGTTGGCAGCCTGTTCAGTACCGGCCAGTTTCAGACTCTCAATCATAGACCTCACCCGTAGCTTCATGGAACCGATATTGCTTATGTCGTCCAGCTTCAGCAGTGTAAGCGGTTTGTTGTAGCGCATCAGCAAGTCGCGTACTTCGTCTGCCAGAAAAGCATCCGGGCCGCAACCGAAGGAGGTCATCTCTACAAACTGCATGTCCCGGCCCTGGGTGGCACACCATTTAGCAGCTTTCAGAATGCGGTTGGCATAAGCCCATTGCGTCACGAAGTGAGAATCGGAGACATCTATTTCTTTGTCTCTGACCAGATCGTCGGTAATGACATTCACTCCCAAGTCGGCAATCATGTCTGATATCTTATGCTGTATCAGAGGGTCGCTGTGGTAAGGTCGTCCGGCAAGCATGATGGTCAATGCTTCATGATCGCTCGTTTCAGACAATACTTTCTCGTTGCATGAAATCATTTCCTGTTCGAAAGCCGCCTGCTCCTGTTCGGCTTTGCTGAAAGCTGTATGAATGGTGCTGTCATCAATACCCAGGCTGCCGAGCAGTTCTTGGCATTGCTTGAGCAGCAGTTTGCGGTCTTTGAAGGTGATGGCAGGGGAATCGACGGGGATGTTGCTGTAAGTTACGCTTTTTATCACTTCCGAGTAGCCCGAGACGATGGGACAGTTGTAGCTGTTTGCTTCTTTCCCTTTTTTCTCAAACACGACGAAAGGCATGAAAATGCGGTTTACTTTCTTTTGTATCAGGTTGCTGATGTGGCTATGTACCAATTTGGCCGGAAAGCAGATGTTATCGGACATTACCATGCGCGCATTGCGTTCGTAACTTAGGAAGTTGGACGCATCGGACAGATAGACTTGTATGCCGCAGGATGTAAAAAGAGTGTGCCAGAAAGGGTATTCTTCGTACATGTTCAGGCATCTGGGGATGCCGATGCTCATTCGGGGAGAGTCGATTTCGGCATGGCGGTCGAAGAGGAGCCTGTTCTTATACTCATAGATATTCTTGCCTTTGCAGGCGCTGCTTTCTCCGTTCGTAAATACCTTTTCGCATCTGTTGCCCGAATAGTATTTCTTTCCGTTCCCAAATTTGTAGCATGTCACGAGGCATTGGTTGTCGCATCCTTTGCAGCGGAGAAAGCGGGAAGTATACTTTGCCTTGTCAAGCATTTCGTCCAGACGGACTGCTGTTCCCTGATGCTTCATGGCATACAGTGCACATCCGAAAGCTCCCATCAGCTCCGGTACATTGCATCTGGATACTTTGGTTTCGGTCAGTATCTCCAAAGCCCGTACCAGGGCATCATTGCGCATGGCTCCGCCTTGCACTACGATGTTTTTGCCCAGGACGGATGTGTCTTTCAGTTTCAATACTTTATAGAGACAGTTCTTTACTACCGAATATGCAAGGCCGGCGGCGATGTCGTTGACGGTAGCCCCGTCACGTAGCACTTGCTTCACTTTCGAATTCATGAACACGGTGCACCTTGTCCCCAGATTGCACGGAGCTGTTGAACGGCAAGCGGCTTCGGAAAACTCTTCGGCGGTATACCCCAGTGAGTTTGCAAATGTTTCGATGAATGAACCGCAACCGGATGAACAGGCTTCGTTTATTTCTATCCGGTCTATGATTCCTTTATTTACGAAGATGGCCTTCATATCTTGTCCGCCGATGTCGAGGATAAAAGAAACATCTTTGTCCAGATAGTGCGCAGCCATGTAGTGGGCTATCGTTTCGATGATACCCGAATGGAGTTGGTAGGCGCATTTTATCAGGTCCTCACCGTAGCCGGTGGAACAGCTTCCTTTGATGTTGAGTACTGCACCGTACTTATTGCATGCATCACGCAGTTTTTCTAATCCTTCTTCTACAGTCTTTATAGCGTTGCCACCGTTGGCGTTATAATAGGAATAGAGGATTCGGGAGTCTGTGTCCGTCACCACAATCTTGGTGGTGGTGGAGCCGGAGTCTATTCCAATGAATACATCCTGTTCTCCGGATTTCAGTTCTGCCTGCACAATTTCCTTGCCTGAAATTCGTTTTATCCATTCGGTATATTCGGTTTCGTTACTGAATAGAGTTTCTACTCCGGTGGATATATGGGTGGTTGCATTCAGACTCGTATCTATATAGTCAATCAGCAGGGGAAGTTTGAAGTGCCTGTCGCTGCCGGTACATGACAGGGCAGTGCCGAAAGCAGGCAGTAGTGTGCCATGAGCCGGTAAGATAACCTCTTTTTCGTTGAGGGACAAATAATCGATAAAAGCCTTACGCAATGCAGGAATAAAGGTCAGCGGACCACCGCAAAACAAAACGGGCGTTTTGATGTCATAGCCATGAGCCAGAGTAACTGTGGTTTGTACTGCTACGGCATGGAATATGGAAGCTGCAATATTCTCCCGGCTTACGTTTTTGGCTATCAGATTCTGAATATCCGTTTTGCAAAAAACGCCGCAGCGTGAAGCTATCGGGTAGACCTGATCAGCATGCATGGCGAGCTCGTTCAGTTTTTCGATGTCCACTCCCAGAATAATTGCCATCTGGTCGATGAAAGCTCCTGTACCTCCTGCGCAGTTACCGTTCATCCGCAGGTCTGTGGCTTCACCGTTTTTGAAGAATACTATTTTGGCATCTTCTCCGCCAATGTCTATCATGGCATTTATGGAAGAATGGCTTTTTTGTATGGCTTTTGTTGCAGCTACTACTTCCTGCACAAATAAGAGAGAGCATTTTTCTGAGATTCCCATTCCGATAGAACCGGTGATACCGACAGATACCTCCTTGTCTCCAATGATGGGGAGCAGTTCCTTTAAAAAGGATAAAACCGTTTCTTTGGCCTTTGCGCTATGTCTTTCATATTTGGAGAATACGATATTGTCATATTCATCAAGTACAACCAGTTTCGCGGTGGTAGAGCCAATATCAAGACCTATTCTGAACATATTCTTTTGAAGTTTATATAGCTTAACTTTTGTGTCTGACACGGTAGTCAAATGCAAAGAAACAAAGAATATCTGATATCTTGTAGCCTATGTATTCCTATATTTAACTAACTTTCACGGTTAGAGCGATGGGAATAAAAAAGAAGGTACACCGTGAGGCATACCTTCTTTTTTTATTTATATTCTTTGGAGAATCTTATTTTTCAGCTACTTCAGCAGTAACCGGCTCAACATCCTTCTTGTTCTTCATCAGCATATAAGCGATAGGAGATGCAACGAACAGAGAAGACATTGTACCGAATACAACACCCAGAATCATAGCGAATGCGAAGCTGCGGATAGAATCACCACCCAAGATGAAGATACACAGCAACACAATCAAGGTACTCAGTGAAGTATTGATGGTACGTGCCAGAGTCGTATTCAGAGAGTCGTTGAACAACTGGAACTTAGGACGCTTCGGGTAGAGACCGAAGAACTCGCGCACACGGTCGAAGATTACCACCTTATCATTGATAGAGTAACCGATAGCTGTCAGGATAGCACCGATAAACGTCTGGTCGATTTCCAGAGAGAACGGCATCCAACCCCAGCAGATGGAGTAAGCACCCAGAATAATAATGGTATCACAAGCCAATGCAGCTACAGAACCGATACTGTATGCAATGTTGCGGAAACGGATCAAGATATAGATACCGATAGCAATCAATGCAAGTACAACGGACCAGATAGCGGAAACCTTAATGTCATCAGCGATACTTGGACCTACCTTCTGTGAGCTGACGATACTACCACCGGTGTGGTTCTCGCGGTCGATGAAGGTTTCCAGCGTAATGTTCTGAGTCAGTACCGGTTTCAGAGTCTCATACAGGTATGCTTCGATTTCAGAGTCAACGTTGTTGCCTTCTTCTTCGATGCGGTAGTTGGTACTGATACGTACTGTCTTGCCGTCTGTACCGATGGCGATAACGCTTACGTTGGCGTCACCGAACTTGCTTGCAATCAACTCACGTACTTGTTCCGGTTCTACCTTGTTCTCGAACTGTACCTTGAAGTTACGTCCACCGGTGAAGTCGATACTCTGGCTTAATCCGCGAGTAGTAAGGAAGCCGAGGCAAACTACTACAGCAATACCCGTAACGGTCAACCATAATTTATTTCTGCCCATGAAGTCGAAGTGTACGTTCGCCATCAGGTTCTTGGAGATCTTGGAAGAGAATGTCAGGTTCAACAGTTTATCCTTGCTCATGAAGTGCTCGTAGAACAGACGTGTCATGAACACAGCTGTAAAGAACGAAATCAGGATACCGATAATCAACGTAGTGGCAAAACCACGGATCGGACCTGTACCGAAGTTGAACAGGATAATACCGGTGATGATAGACGTTAAGTTGGAGTCGAAGATAGCAGAGAAGGCGTTGGCATAACCGTCGGCCAATGCTTTCTTCACGCCCTTGCCGGCACGCAACTCTTCTTTGGTACGTTCATAGATCAACACGTTGGCATCCACAGCCATACCGAGTGACAATACCATACCGGCAATACCGGACATAGTCAATGCAGCCTGGAAGGACGAAAGAATACCCAGTGTGAAGAACAAGTTCAGAATCAAGGCACCGTTGGCAACCATACCCGGGATGAATCCATACATGGAGCACATGTAAATCATCAACAGGATCAATGCCACAACGAATGACATGATACCGGCGTTGATAGAAGCCTGTCCCAATGACGGACCTACGATATCTTCCTGTACGATATGTGCGGGAGCAGGCATCTTACCTGATTTCAGCACGTTCGCCAAGTCTTTTGCCTGTTCGGGAGTGAAGTGACCGGTGATTTGTGAATTACCGCCGGTAATTTCGCTATTTACGTTCGGTGCAGAATATACATAACCATCCAATACGATAGCGATGCTTCTGTTGATGTTCTGCTTGGTGAGCTGAGCCCAACGGCGTGCACCGTCTGTATTCATAGACATACTAACGGCAGGTTTGCCGAAGTGGTCATATTCGTCTTTTGCATTTACCACTACATCACCTTCCAACGGAGCTTTACCGTTACGTTCGGTAGACTTGATGGCATAAAGTTCGAAGGTTTGTCCTTTCGGGTCGTACTCATAAGGAGAAACACTCCATTTCAGACGCAAGTCTTTCGGCATTTCTGCCAGAACTTCCGGCATAGAAAGGTATTTGTTGACTTCAGCAGTATCCTTATAGTTGGCATAAGCTACAACCGGACCTTGTCCGCTCGGGTTGATTTGCAATATGGCCAGCAACGGATGTTCTTTCTTGATTTGTGCAAGGTCGGCAGCTTGTGATTTGCTTTCACCTTTCAAGGCAGCGGCGAGGCTGTCGGCAGTGCTGGTAGCTTGTGCTACGGCAGGAGCTTCGGTAGCTGCGTTGTCTGTTGCAGTGCTGTCGGCCGGTGTTTCGTTAGCCAGTATGGCGCGCAATCTGCTGTCGGCTGCTTGCAGGTAGGGAGCGGCATCCTTTGCTGTGTATGTTTCCCAGAATTCCAAATTTGCAGAACCCTGTAGCAATTTTCTTACACGCTCTGGTTCTTTGATACCCGGAAGTTCCACCATGATACGCCCCATTTTATCTTCCAGACTCTGGATGTTGGGCTGAACCACACCGAAGCGGTCGATACGTGTACGAAGTACGTTGTATGAGTTTTCGACGGCGGCTTTTACTTCCTCGCGAAGTACTTTCTCTACTTCAGCATCGGTAGACTTCTGATTAACTTTGTCTTTTAATTGTTGGGTTGCGAACAATTCGGAGAGACTGGCACCCGGAGCTATCTTGTGATACTCTCTTATGAACAGGGTGATGACGTCATCCTGGCTTGTAGTAGCCTGTTTGGCGGCAGTTGCCAATGCTTGGTTGAATGCTTCGTCCGGTTTGTTGTCAGCCAGTACCTTGATTACGTCGGGTACTGAAACTTCGAGGATGACGTTCATACCACCCTTTAAGTCCAAACCTAAACTGATTTCCATCTCACGACATTGTTTCAGCGTCCAATTGCCAAAATACACTTTCTCATTAGCCAGAGAATCGAGGTAGTCCTGTTCTACTTTCACATCTCCTTTTGCGAACTCTTTTGCCTTATTGGTATAGTGGCGAGTCACAAAAGAGAAGGAGAGATAGAACACACACACCAGTGTGAGCAATATCGCAAAAACCCTTACAAATCCTTTGTTTTGCATGTTACTTTAGTTTATTATGATTACTTTTTTAATTAATTTCTGTTGCATACAAGGGTGCAAATATAGCTTTTTTTTCACAAATCTTACTTCATACCGCGATTTTTTAACATCGGGTCTAATTGAGGCTCAGCACCTCTGAACTTCTTATAGAGAGTCATCGGGTCCTCGCTGTCTCCTCTTTCCAAGACGTTGCTACGGAAAAGGTCGGCGGTTTGCTTGTCGAAGATACCATGTTCCTTGAAGGCTTCGAAGGCGTCGTTGTCCAGAACATTGGCCCAGAGGTAGCCATAGTAACCGGCTGCATATCCGCCGATGATATGTGTGAAGTAAGTAGTGCGGTAACGCGGAGCTATTTCGGGGATTAATCCGAGTTTGTCCATTGCTTCTTTTTCGTAGGCTACTACGTCCAGACCTTCAGTGCTTGTCAGGTTGTGCAGGTTCATGTCGAGGATGGCGGCTGCAAGCAGTTCGGTGGTCATGAATCCTTGATTGAATGTTTTCTGGTTCAGTATCTTTTCGATGAGGCTGTCGGGGATGACTTCGCCGGTCTGGTAGTGCTTGGCATACATTTTCAGCACTTCGGGTTCGGTAGCCCAATGTTCGTTGATTTGGGAAGGAAGTTCTACGAAGTCCTGGGCAACGCTGGTACCGGAGGTGCCTTTATATTGGCATTGTGTCAGCAGTCCGTGCAAGGCATGGCCGAATTCGTGGAACAGTGTTTCCACTTCGTCGATAGTAAGCAGGGAAGGTGTGTCGCCAACGGGTTTCGTGAAACTGCATACATTGCATACCAGCGGACGGATGTTACCTTGCTGTTCGCGGTAGTTACTCATCCAGGCACCGCCGCTCTTGCCGGGGCGTGGGAAGTAGTCTGTATAGAAAATGCCCAGCTGTTTGCCGGCAGCGTCTTTTACTTCGAACACTTCTACGTCGGGATGATAAACGGGGATGCCGTTGAGCTTGGTCAGGGTAATGCCGTATAACTTGTTGGCAGCGGTGAAAGCGCCTTCGCGTACATTTTCAAGTTTAAAGTAGGGCTTTATCTGGTCTTCTTCCAAGTCATATTTCTCTTTGCGCAGTTTCTCGGTGTAGTACCACCAGTCCCATGCTTCGAGTTTCTCACCTTTACCTTCTTTATCCATCAGCTTTTGCAGTTCGGCAGCTTCGGCTTTGGCTTTGGGCAGGGCATAGCTCCACAGATTGTTCAGGAAATCCATGACGGTAGCGGAATTCTTGGCCATCTTGACGTCAAGTTCAAAATTGGAGTAACAGTCGAAGCCCATCAGTTGTGCTTTTTCGAGGCGCAGGCTGACGATATCGGTGATATTCTTCTTATTATCGTTTTTATCATTGTTGTTGCCACGGTTGATGTAGGCTTTGTACATCTTCTCGCGCAAGGGGCGGTTGGCGGAGTATTGCAAGAAGGGGAGACGACTGGCATTGTGCAGGGTGAACAGCCATTTGCCCTCTTGTCCGGCAACTTTTGCTTCTTCGGCGGCGCTTTGGCAGAACCATTGGGGAAGGCCGGCAAGGTCTTCTTCCTTGTCAACAAAGAGCTGGAATGCATTGTTCTCGTTCAGGACATTGTTACTGAATGTGATGCCAAGCGTAGAAAGCTGTTTGTTGATTTCGCGCAGGCGGGCTTGCTTGTCTGCGGGGAGGTTGGCACCTGCGCGGACAAAGTTCTTATAGGTTTTGTCCAAAAGACGCTGTTGCTCGGAGGTCAGCCCCAGTGCATCCTTCTGCTGATAGACGGCATCTATCTTTTTGAAAAGCTCTTTGTTGAGTGAGATGTTGTCTTCGTGTTCCGACAGTACCGGAGCAAGTTTTATAGAGAGGGCAGTCAGTTCGTCTGTTGTCTCGGCTTCCGTCAGGTTGTCGAACACTCCTTTAACGCGGCTCAGCATGGGCGAACTATTGTCGTAGGCTGCAATTACGTTTTCGAAGCTGGGTGCTTCGGTGTTGTCAATGATAGCCTGGATATTGGCATTTTGTTCTTCCATACCTTTCTGGAAGGCAGGCTCGTAGTGCTCCAGCTTGATTTGGTCGAACGGAGGCACGCCGTTAGGGGTTTGGAACTCGGTAAAGAACGGATTGCTTTCCGTCTGTGTGGCACAGGAGTACATCATACAACTTGCTGCTAAAATTAGAATACTTTTCTTGAACATAATGCTTTAAGTATTAGATATTAATTGTTTCACTTTTCTTTGGCGATATAGCACCATATCGGGTAATGGTCGGAATCTTTGATGGAGCGGTCTACAGTGCAGTTGTAGGCTTTCAGATTCTTGCTTATCAATATATTGTCTATCCGGAAATAGAATTTGTTCTGGTTGTAAGAGATACCGAGCCCCCGTCCCGACTTGGTAAAAGCGTCGTCCAGGTCTTGGGCAATGACGCGATGGGCGTAGGAGATGGGCGTATCGTTGAAGTCGCCGCAGACTATGATGTAAGGGTGCGGTGAGGTGGCTATTTCGCGTGCAATGGTATCAGCTTGCGGGGCACGGATTGCAGAAGCTTCTGCAAGTTTTCGTACCAGCAGGCGCGCGCCGCTTTTCACTTTCTCTTTCTCGGGAGATTTCAGCATGTCTTCGTACACTACTTTGTCGGCCTTGGTCAGTTTGTTGGATTCCAGATGGTTGTTGATGACCATAACGGTATCTCCCTCTATCTTCAATTCGTATACTACTGAACCGTTGTATTCGCTGGGATAATCGAGTACGCGCGCCGAGAGGATAGGGTATTTGGAATAGCAGGCTATTTTATTGGTATGCCCCTTGCCTATTTGATTGATGCGGTGATAGGGATATGCTTTCAGTTCCCGTTCCACATCCTTTTGCGAAAGATGGCGGGACGATTCTACCGTGACATATTCTTGCAGGCAAAGGATGTCGGCATCGCTTTCTTTCAGATAAGTCAGTATCGGATTCTTGCCGTCCTGCTTAACGGCACCATCAAAGCCCATAATGTTATAGGAGAGCAGTTTGATGCTATTTTCGGGCAAATGGTCCGTGCGGAAGTTGATGGGCAGATAAGTGCGTATCTGTGGGTAGCAGAGCAGGAAGCCTATCAAAGGTAGCAATGCCGATTTATAACGCTGAATGACCAGCCAGAAAATAAAGAAACATCCGTTTATCACCAGGAAAATGGGAAATGCCAGTCCCAGGCACGACTGCACCGGATGCGTGACCGGCTGGATGTGCGGGCTATAGGCGGTGAAAAGCAGCAAGCCCGTAAACAGGGCATTGACCGCCAAGATCAGTAGAGCGACAAAAGTACCGAGATGCTTCACTATTTAGTTGATGATTGATAGTTGATTATCGTTTGCTCGCATCGAACAAGCTTTTCTTTTCCGCTGTGCTCAGACTTTCGTATCCGGACTTTTTCAATTTGTCGAGGATGCGGTCTATTTCATCGGATTGAGCTTTCTTCCGGGCGTTATAATCGTAATCCTTCTGTCGGTTCTCACCGTAGTGCACCTTCATTTTTGGCTTCCGGGGTTTAAAACTGAGCCAGGAAATAAGTGCATCCAGCGATTTGTTGATCCAGGCAGTGATGTCTTTCCCCTTGCTGAGTGAGGCAGCAAACCACAAACCTGCCAGTGCACCACCCAGATGGGCGATGTGTCCGCCGGCATTGCTGGAAGTGATGAACAGTAAATCGGTGCCGATTACGATCAGCGCCAGATACTTGAGGCGAAGGGTACCGAAGAGGAAAAGGCGTATCGGGTAATTGGGTTCGCGATAGGCCGTGGCAGCCACGATGGCAAGCACGGAGGCCGAAGCACCCAGCATGAAGGAGTAGTCCGTCATGGGACGGAAATACGGAAAGATGTTATAGGCTGCCATGTAGAGCAATCCGCCGCAGATGCCTCCCAGAATGTATGTTCCCCGCAGATGTTTGGCCGAGAAGAAGTTCAGGAACAGCGCTCCGAACCAATAGAGCCACAGCATGTTGAACAGTATGTGCATCAGTCCGGCATGCATGAACATGTATGTCAGCAGCGACCACGGTTGCAAGATGAAGCGTGTAAGGGATGCCGGCAGTTCCAGCCATTCGAATACTCCTCCCAGACTCCGGTTGAAGAGCTGGAGCATGACCTCCGTCAGCGTGGTGAGGACGAATACCGCCACATTGATGTAAATCAGTTGGATATATATATTCCCTTTGCGGAATTTCTCTTTCAGATCAGTTATAATAGTAGCCATTTCCTCTGTTCTTTCTTCTCCAATACATAATCAGGATAAAACCGAATATCATACCTCCCAAGTGTGCAAAGTGAGCCACATTGTCTCCTGCACTGTTCGCAAATCCGGCATACAGTTCAATCAAGGCATATCCGATGACGAAATACTTTGCTTTGATGGGAAACGGCAGCGGGAAGATGAACATTTGCTGGTTAGGGAACAACATTCCGAATGCCAGCAGAATGGCATATACTGCGCCCGAAGCACCCACCGTAGTCATCATGTTGAGATATTCCTTCATCGGAATGATGGACAACCCGGTATTTACGCTGTCATAGGCAGAGAGCACTGTTTCGTAATGTATGTATTGTACGATTTCCTGAACCACACCGGCACCGATACCGCACACCAGATAATAGAAAAGGAAGCGTTTCGGCCCCCACACTTGTTCCAGTATGCGTCCGAACATCCACACGGCAAACATATTGAAGAATATGTGTGCAAATCCGGCATGCATAAACATGTATGTAATCAGCTGCGCTGCATTGAAGTCACCGGCAAGGAAAAAGTGCAAGCCCAAGTATTTGGCCAGGTCAATGCCGTAACTTTGGGCGACAATGGTGCCCAGAAACATCAGCACATTGATGATTAAGAGGTTTTTAGTAACGGTTGGTATCGTATTCATAATCTGTTGCTTTATTCTAATTTGTGGCAAAAGTACAAATAAATTCTGTTCCATAACAGAAAATGCCGGTTCTAATCCTCTTTTTTCGTTGATTTCCAATCTTTTTTTAATGTTTTTATTTGATATTCAGAAATATTGCTCTATTTTTGTGGAAGTTTGTGAAAGCAGAGAGAGAATATCTTTTGTGTAACATATAATTAATTAATTTGAGCATTATGAATAAAGCAGAGCTTATTAACGCCATGGCTGCTGAATCCGGCTTGACGAAAGCTGATTCAAAGAAGGCATTGGATGCATTTGTTGCATCAGTAAGTAAAGCAATGAAAACCGGCGAAAAGGTTTCATTGGTAGGTTTCGGAACATTCTCTGTTGCAGAAAGAGCTGCACGTACGGGTATTAACCCTTCAACTAAACAGCCGCTTCACATTGCGGCAAAGAAAGTGGTTAAATTCAAACCGGGAGCAGAACTGACAGCTGAATAAGCGTTAAGTATACTCAAGTAAAAAAGAAAGGAGGTGCTATAAAGTGCCTCCTTTTTTGGTTTATTGTTTTGTACTGATTTTGGTTTACGCTATCTTTGCCCCCGGAAAATACATTTGGAATCATGAATATAGAACAAAAACTGGTAGAGTCCGTCATCAGCGGGCTGAAAGCGCTGTACGGACAGGATGTGCCTGCCGCACAAGTGCAGTTGCAGAAGACCAAGAAAGAATTTGAGGGACACCTCACGCTGGTCGTTTTTCCTTTTCTGCGTATGTCGAAGAAAGGACCGGAACAGACGGCACAAGAAATAGGCGAGTATTTGCAGGCCAACGAGCCTTCGGTAGCGGCATTCAACGTTATCAAGGGATTCCTGAACCTGACAATTGCTTCTTCCGCGTGGATCGAACTGCTGAACGGTATTCATGCAGACAAGCAGTACGGCGTAGTGGCTGCCACCGATGCTTCTCCGCTGGTGATGATCGAGTATTCCTCGCCCAATACCAACAAACCGCTTCACCTGGGACATGTGCGCAACAACCTGTTGGGCTGTGCGCTCGCCAACATCATGGAGGCCAACGGAAACCGGGTAGTGAAGACGAATATTGTAAACGACCGCGGCATACATATCTGCAAGTCCATGTTGGCATGGCAGAAGTATGGTAATGGCGAGACCCCCGAGAGTTCCGGCAAGAAGGGCGACCATCTGATTGGTGATTACTACGTAGCCTTCGACAAGCATTACAAGGCAGAAGTGAAAGAACTGACGACGAAATATCAGAGCGAAGGTCTGAACGAGGAAGAAGCCAAGGCAAAGGCTGAAGCCGAATCTTCCCTGATGAAGGAAGCCCGCGAAATGCTGGTGAAGTGGGAGGCCAACGACCCTGAAGTGCGTGCTTTATGGAAGAAAATGAACGACTGGGTATATGCCGGTTTCGACGAAACTTACCGCATGATGGGAGTGACATTTGATAAGATTTATTATGAATCCAATACCTATCTCGAAGGTAAAGAGAAGGTAATGGAGGGGCTGGAGAAAGGTTTCTTCTATAAGAAAGAAGACGGCTCCGTATGGGCCGATCTCACTGGTGAGGGTCTGGACCATAAGTTGCTGCTCCGTGCCGACGGTACTTCCGTCTACATGACGCAGGACATCGGTACCGCCAAACTTCGTTTTGCCGATTACCCCATCGATAAGATGATTTATGTGGTGGGCAATGAGCAGAATTATCATTTCCAGGTGCTGTCCATCTTGCTCGACAAGTTGGGATTTGAGTGGGGAAAAGGCTTGGTGCACTTCTCCTACGGCATGGTGGAACTGCCCGAAGGCAAGATGAAGAGCCGCGAAGGTACGGTGGTAGATGCCGACGACCTGATGGCGGAAATGATTGCCACTGCGAAGGAGACTTCCGCCGAGTTGGGCAAACTGGATGGCCTGACACAGGAAGAAGCGGACAATATTGCCCGCATCGTGGGCTTAGGTGCACTGAAGTATTTCATCCTGAAGGTAGATGCGCGCAAGAACATGACGTTCAACCCGAAGGAGTCCATCGACTTTAATGGTAATACGGGACCGTTCATACAATATACTTATGCACGTATTCAGTCCGTGCTGCGCAAGGCTGCCGAGGCCGGTATTGCTATTCCGGCACAGTTGCCTACAGGCATCGAACTGAGCGAGAAGGAAGAAGGCTTGATACAGATGGTAGCGGATTTTGCTGCCGTTGTCCGTCAGGCAGGCGAGGACTATAGCCCGTCTATTATAGCTAATTATACATACGATTTGGTGAAAGAATATAATCAGTTCTATCACGACTTCAGCATTCTGCGCGAGGCAGACGAGGCGGTGAAGGTGTTCCGCCTGACACTCTCGGAGAATGTGGCGAAGGTGGTGCGCCTGGCGATGGGATTGCTGGGTATCGAAGTGCCTGATAGAATGTAAATAATTGTTTTGTCGTATTGGTTTGTGTTTGCTTTCTTGTTTTTTTTGTTTTTTGTTTTTCTGTTTTTTTTGTTGGTTGTTTTGTTGATGGAAGCGAAGCGTGTCGGGAGGGGTGCCTGATTACGCTTCGCTTTTTTTTGTGCCTTGGATTTGCTTTTATGAGGTTGCGTTCATTCCTTTTGCCCCATTGCGATAGTCTGCCGGAGACATGTTGTACTCTTTCTGGAAGAGGCGGTAGAAGTGGCGTGCGCTGCCGAAGCCTGATTCTTCGGCCACGACTGCAATTTTAATGTACTCCGAGCTTTCGAGCAGGAAGAGGGCATGTTCCAGGCGCAGGTGGTTGATGTAGTCCCCGAGGGACAGTTGCGCCATTTCCTGGGTGGCGGCGTTCAGTTCGGCGGCGGAGATGTCCAGTCGGGTGCAGATGTCGCTCGGCTTGAGGTCGGAGTGGAGATAAGGCTTTTCTTCCTGCATCAGCGTCTGCAGGGCGCTGAAGTGTTTTTGGAGCACATACTGCCGGTCCAGTTTTTCTTCTTTTTCTTTCAACCACTGGGGCAGCTCGTTGTCGTTGAGGGGGGAGTAGAGAACGGGCTCTGGAATTGGTTGTAATTCTTTGTTCAGCTTTTGCTGTTGCTTTATCTGGCGGACCATTTCGATGTTGCGGCGTTTGACTTTGCGCAAGTGGAGGGCGACGATGGCGGCGACGATGCTGATGAGCAGCGACAGGACGGCAAGCAGGATGAGGCGGGTGCGCTGGCGACTGATGGTGCTTTGCTGGCGGTCTATCTGCAGGCGTTGCTCGCTGATGTGGCTGATGGCGGCCAACTGCAGGGCTTCGCTGTGGCTGCTGCGGGCGCGAAGGCTGTCTTGCAGGGTTTCGCTACGGCGTTGCCACAAGAGGGCTTCGGCGGGGCGGTCCAGTGCCTGGAGCGCTTCGGACAGTTGGCGGCAGACGTCGGCATTGGCCTGGCTGATGCTGTCCGGGGCTTGCTGGTAGCGGTGGCGGATGGCGCTGAGCAGGGGCAGGGCGCGGTCGTAGCGGCGGGTTTGTATGTAGCATTCGGCCAGGTGGAGTTGGGCGTCGGCTGCTTCGGCATCGGTCGTAGTGGCAGCATCGGCGTTGTGGATATCGGCATCGGCTTCGAGGCGTTTTATCCACTGGCGCTCCTGGGTGGTATGGTTGGTGGCGTGGCAGAGGCGGATCAGCTGGTGACAGAGCAGGTGATGGTTTTCCCGGAGGGTCCATTGGGGGATTCCGTCGGGGTGATGGGGGCCGAGGACAAGGGTGTCGAGTCCGGCGCTGAGCCATTGCATCCGTTGGGCCAGGGTGTCGGCGGCGGGGAGGTTGTTCTCTTGCAGGGCGTAGTCCAGGTTTTGACTGTAGATGTTGAAGAGATTGTTCAGGGCGCGGGCCATGTACGATTGGGTCCGGATGCGTTCGTCCAGGGTGAGCCAGGCCAGTTGGGTGGCTTTTCGGGCGGTTTCGTTGCGGTTCAGGGTGTCGCCGTAGGTGTGGTATATTTGGCTCATGCACCAGTAGGCGTCCTGCTTGGCACGTTCGGGCAGGGCGTCGCGGTCTATGCGGCGCAGCAGGAGGTCAGCGTAGTACATGGCGCTGTCCATTCGCTCCTGGCGGTGGTAGAGGAGCATGATGTTTTTGCAGAGGTTGATGTAGTATTGGGGGGTGGCCTGCACGCTGTCGGTGGCCAGGGCGTTGCGGTAGGCTTCGGCGGCTTGCAGGTATTTCTGTTGTCTCATGAGGATGTTTCCTTCCACCCATTCCAGTTTGAAGAGAGGACCTTGGCTGTTGCGGTGGAGCTGGTCTAGTTGTTGCAGTACTTCTTCGGCGGCTTGAGGGCTTTGCAGGGCTTGGCGGTCGAGCTGCGTCAGGGTGTCGGCGGTGTAGTGTTGTGGGGTGCTGGTGGCGCGTTGCCGGTGCTGGCAGGCGGTGAGCAGTAGTAGCAACAGGGCGACGATCAATGTCGGGATGTTGGTGAGCCGTGGGTGAGTCGTTTTCATCTTTATCATCGTATTGGCGTGTGCTCTTTTGGCGACAAAGATAGAAAAAATGGACGCAAACTGTATAAGTTACGTAAAATAAGCGAATAATATTTTGAGCAATCTCTCCTAATCTTTTCTTCTTTCCTGACAGGATATGAGCAAGAGTATCTCAAACTCCTCCGCCTGAAAGGGGAGGTGCCCGTAGGGCGGAGGGGTCTTACATCCGAAGGGACTTATCTATTGCAAAGTTACTCTCTGCTTATATAAGACCCCCTCCCCCCCTACGGGGTACTCCCCCTTTCAGGCGGGAGAGTTTGAG
>ERZ791737.433-NODE-433-length-36528-cov-20.239602_pt1 | contig 36528 bp, 18 predicted proteins | sample MGYA00510042_ERZ791737 | MGnify/ENA primary metagenome ERZ791737 (study PRJEB30046, sample SAMN00791965) | human gut metagenome | study: EMG produced TPA metagenomics assembly of the A metagenome-wide association study of gut microbiota in type 2... | reverse complement strand
ATCTGACTGTTAATCAGAGGGTCCTTGGTTCAAGTCCAAGAGGAAGAGCAAAAAGGTTCGTCATTATGGCGAACCTTTTTTGTTTTCTCCCGAGGGATGCTTCTCGTTCACGAATCCGCCATCGCCAATGTCAGCACACTGATGCGTATTCCCTCTACCTCCTTAAGGGCATCAGCGCAAGCTGTGGTAGTAGCACCGGTAGTCAGCACATCATCTACGATCAGAATATGTTTTCCTGCAAAGCGCTCGGGCCGACGCAGACAAAAGATGCCATCTACATTCTCCCAACGCTCATAAGCAGATTTGCGCGTTTGCGTTTCCGTATGCTTCTTGCGGGAAATGGAAGAGACATCAAGAGGAATGCCCGTTACATCGGAAACACCGCGGGCAATGCATTCGCTCTGATTATAACCGCGCAGCTTCTGCTTGCGCGGATGCAAAGGCACAGGTACAATCACGTCTACTTCACGAAAGAAGTCCGTATCGGCCAGTTCTGCCGCCATAAAGCGCCCCATGATCTCCCCCAAGTCCTTCCTGCCGCCATACTTCAACTGATGGAGGATGCGACGAAAATCGCTCCCTTTATGATAGAAGAAATAAGAAGTAGCCCGTTCCAGAGGCATCTTCCCCCAAAACATACGCTCTACGGGATTATCTTTATGAGTATGGTAATTTGTCCGGGGCATATCCATATTGCACTTCATACAGATACCCTCTTCACCTTCCTGCAGAGAAGCCCCGCACACAGCACACTGACGCGGGAAGAACAGGTGAACAAAAGAAAAGAACCAGGTTTTAAGTGTGTTTTCCATAACAATATCATTTATCAGAACGGTGGAACCTCCTGCACAAGCTGCAAAAACAACGGATGCAGCGCTCCGTTGGTGGCTATGATATGATGTCCTTCTATAAAGTTCTCGTTTCCGTAAAAGTCGGTCACTTTGCCACCAGCTTCCAGTACCATAAGTGCAGCAGCAGAGAAATCCCACTTGCCGATGAAAGCTTCCAGCCAGGCATCAAATCGTCCGGCAGCCACGTAGCAAAGGGCAAGCGCTGCCGAACCATTCATGCGGATACCCGCTACTTTTCCATACAGTTCGTGTATCAGATGTTCTCCGGTACGGGCATATTGCTCAAAGTTATAGGGTAATTCAGTTACAACAAAAGCATCTTCGGCACATTGCACAGAGGAGACATGCATGGGTTCACCGTTTACATAAGCCCCTCCGCCTTGCCAGGCATAAAAACACTCGTCGCGGCACGGCTCGTAGACTACGCCCACTAGCAGGGATTGCTTGTTGCGGAGAGCAATGCTGACACAATAGGGTGGATTGTCATGGATATAATTCGTTGTACCGTCCAGCGGGTCCACTACCCAGCAATAAGGTTCATCCTGATAAACAGCAGAGCCTTCTTCTGTAATGAACCCAGCTTCGGGAAGAAGCGCCTTGAGAGCGGCAACAATCTTTTTCTCCGACTCCTTGTCTACATAAGAAACATAATCGTGTGCATGCTTCTTCTGCACTGCTTCCTGACGGAAACTCTTCCGTTCTTCTTTCAAAAAATGCCCGGCCTCGCGGGCTATACGGCAGACTGACTCTGTCAACGTTTTCAAATCTTCCATCTTCTTATATTATTGGGCGGCTTTATTTTCCACCCTGCCTACAAAGGTAAAAACAAATCGTCAAATAAAACAGATTCAACTACTTGTTTTAATTGGCGATAACTTTTTTATATAACCAAGTTAATCAACAAAAGTCTATCTTTGCCATTAGTTACAAAACTAGAAAGGAGATACAATTATGCTGAAGAAATTAATAGCCATCAACCTCGAAAACAACGATAGCCAGGAACTCGACCTGACTGCTGCCGCCCATAGCCATGTCATAGAATTTATGGAGAAAGCCCCGGGAGGTACACTGCTTGTTTTCCTTCCCGAAGCCGCAACCGAAAAAGCCATCGTCATGTGTCCGGGAGGAGGATTCCGACAAGTAAACATGCAACACGAAGGTTACGATTATGCAGAATGGTTTGATGCACAAAGTATTACATATTCCGTTCTGAAATACCGTTTGCCCGAAGGCAACAAACATACTCCGGCAGAAGACATAACCCGCGCCATCCGTCTTCTGCGCCAAGGCGAAACAGGAAGAGCGTTCAAGCAGGTAGGAAGCCTCGGTGCTTCCATTGGCGGATATATGGCTGCATATGCAGGCATTTCAGGCCTTGCAGACTTTCAAGTGCTACTCTATCCGGTCATCAGCATGGAAAAAGCCTGGACGCATCTGCCTTCCCGCGAACGGATGTTCGGTAAAGAATTGACCACAACAGAAGAACATGCCTATTCTTTACAATACCAAGTCAGCAGCGATACAACCCCTGCTTTCATCGCAGTGTCTGCTGACGATCCTGCCGTCAATCCGATGAACAGCCTCATCTACGGAGAAGCGTTATTGAAAAACAGTATTCCGTTTTCCCTGCATGTCTACCCCAATGGCGGACATAGCTTCGGATTCAAAGACAGTTTCCCTTATAAGAGGAATTATCTGGAAGAATTGGAGCGATGGTTGGCTACCATTCGTTAGACAGATACCCAACGAAAAGAAGATATTAAGAAAGGCATATCTCCTCGCATCTCACCATATCCCACCCACGGAACTGTAGGAGTAAACAATGAAGGGTTGTTCCTTCTGCCAGTCGTCGGGCTATTTTATCCTTACTGTATTGCAGGAGTTGTCGGCGCCCTTCCTCGGCTTGCACTTCCAGTTCTGCATCAGTGGCTGTACGTGCGGTGTATTTCAGTTCCAGGATATAACTGTGGTTTATATCCGGATAGCGCTGCTTGTCGGGCAAGAGGAAGAAGTCGCAATAACCGTAGTTCATTTCCAGTTCCGGCTCCATCAGGTAGTAGGAAGCAAGTGCAAGATAGGCTTTGAGGAAGCCTTGCAGGTTTCTTTCACCTTCCATGGCATCGCGCACGGAAGAATTTTCGCGATAGGCACGGGCAATGGCTTCAAAGAAAGGCTGCCAATGGCCATCGTAAGCAAAATCATCTATCAAATCTTTCAGATGAGAAAGATCAATTCTATGACTTTGCTGGTAATAATCACGAAGAAAACCAAAATATTGCTCGCGCACGCTATTATTAGGGATACACATCTTTAGACGATCTCCACGAGTACCGCATATTGTAAGTAGCCCGTAGTAATAGAGCAGACTACGGAAATTATCAATATCCACACCCGCTCTGCCGGAAATGAAGTATGAAGATTGACCAGAATCTCGCCTTTTGCAGCAATCTCTTCAATAGTACTCATACGGCTTCCTTCGTGCGCGCTGTCATGATCAATGCGCGCCAGCATTTTCAGTTTGCTGTAATCGGTACGGATGTTCTTGTCGACCATTTCTGTGGGAGCGCGATGAAAATCCAATTGGTTGCGCAAGTAGTATAAAGTCATGTCGCAGTTAAATACCCGGTCGTCATCCAGGCTCATCCGGGCAAAGCAGTAATTATCATACCAAGGCTTCATTTCTGTTATCATAGCCTCAATATCGCCTTGCAACAGATCGTTCTTCTGATAATAAAGCAACATCTCACGTACTTCCGATTCACTGAACCCCATCATTGCATTAAACCTCTCATCAGTCGAGATATTCCAATCGATATTATACCCACTGGATAAATCATCCAGCGTAACAGGGCTGACTCCCATCATGAAAATACGATCGAACATTCCCTTAAATTGCTTGAAATATTCCCGGTAGAAACCACTGGCATGGGTCAAATCACGAAACATCTTCTGTCCATGCTCGCTCAGTATAACATTTGTAAAATTATCGTATTCATCTACAATAAGATACAACGGATTGCCTTTTTCACGGGCTTTCACTTCGATATACGAGAGTTTAGCCTTGGCACTTTCGATACTGTTGATAGTAGCCTCGAAATCAGAATCGTAGTAGGGAGCATATTCGTGGGCGAACTGATTGATGATGATACTACAATAATCATTGAAACTGGTCATCAGATCGGTGCCCAACAGTGAATTACCCGCTTTGGAAAAGTCGAAATAAAGAACCTGAAAGCGGTTACGTTGGTCGGTCGGATGACTGCCGATCCATAAATCACCAAAATATTTTTCGAAATTATCTCGCTGCAATATATCGTAGTAAGTACGCATCATGCTCAGGAACAGACTCTTTCCGAAACGTCTCGGCCGGACCAGGGAAAGATAGCTGGGCATATTCTCAATCAGCGGCAGATACATGGTCTTGTCCACGAAATAGAAGTTTTCATTTCTCATCCGGTTGAAATCTGATATTCCGTATGGTATTCCTTTTATTTGATTCATATTGCAGACGTTTATCATTAATATAGGCAAAGTTAGTCTATTCTGTGAAATAAACCAACGGTTTAAAGGGGTATTAGTCTTTATACTCGTTTAGCAGATCGAACACTCGCCTCGCTATCCACGCACAAGCCTCCGCATCCGCCAATGCGTGGTGATGCTGTTCCAACCGGTAGCCACAGCAAGCGGCCACCGTATGCAGCTGATAATTGGGCAATCCCTTGATGACACGCCGCGATTCCTTCAAAGTACAGTAAAACTCATAATCAGGATAATCCATACTGTAAGTTCTGAATACCGCCTTCAGACAACTTTCATCAAAAGGCTTGTTATGGGCTACCAAAGGCAAGCCTTCAATGCGCGGAGCAATTTCCTGCCACACAGCAGGGAAAATAGGTGCACATTCCGTATCTGCCATAGTCAGGCCATGCACACGGGTATTCCAGTAGGTATAATATTCCGGTTCGGGACGAATCAGGCTGTAGTAATTATCCACAATCTCCCCATCCCGCACAATGACTACCCCTACGCTGCACACACTGCAACGCTGTTCGTTGGCAGTCTCAAAGTCAATGGCTGCAAAATCTTTCATCCGATATCGTTTTATCCTTCCAAAGATAGAAAGAAAAAACATATCTTTGCACCGGACAAAGACAAAAATCATGGAACATCCTCTTTCACAATTCAAATATTGCCCGAAATGCGGTTCTTCCCATTTCGAAATTCACAACGGCAAGTCCAAGCAATGTGCCGACTGCGGCTTCGTCTATTATTTCAACCCTTCCTCGGCCACAGTAGCCCTGATTCTGAACAAACAGAATGAATTGCTGGTATGCCGCCGCGCCAAAGAACCCGCCAAAGGGACGCTCGACCTTCCCGGTGGTTTCATCGACATGGCAGAAACGGGCGAAGAAGGCGTCATCCGCGAAGTAAAAGAAGAAACCGGCATGGTGGTGGAGCAAGCAGATTACCTGTTCTCGCTTCCCAACATCTACATCTACTCCGGCTTTCCCGTACATACACTGGACATGTTTTTCCGCTGCACGGTAGCAGACACCCAGCATTTCAAGGCAATGGACGATGCTGCAGACGCGTTCTTCCTTCCACTGAAAGATATCCGTACAGAAGACTTCGGCTTGGGTTCCATTCGCAAAGGACTGGAGATATTCCTAAAAAAGCCAAACGATTGTAACATATCCGAGTGAAAACTCGTATTTTTGTAAAAACACCTATTCTTAAGAAGATGAAACATAGAATCTCCCGAATATTATGCACGGCACTTTGCTGCGCACCATTGCTCGCTGCAGCGCAAACAAGCGAGAAAAGCACCTCCCCCCAACGGCTCTTCCAAGAAGGGAAAAGCCTGTTCCAGCAGAAAGCGTATTCCGCCGCCATCTCTCCGTTGCAGGCCTATGTCCGCCAAATGAATGCCGACGGCAAACCATTGCCCGATACCGGTGAACGACAGGAAGCCGAATATATGCTGGTCAGTGCCGCATACGAACTCAGAGATCCCCAAAGTGTAGACCTGCTGCGGGCTTTTCTGGACGAATACCCCGACACTCCCCATGCCAACCGCATCTATGCGCTTATCGCATCTACCTATTTCTTCGAAGAGAAATACGACGAAGCACTCGCCATGTTCAACTCCGCCCGCCTCGACCTGCTGGGTTCCGAGGAGCGCGACGACATGACCTACCGCCTGGCAACCTGCTACCTGAAAACCGGAAACGTAAAGGAAGCCGCCATCTGGTTCGAAACCCTGCGCAGCACGAGCAAGAAATATGCAGCGGACTGCGATTACTATATCTCCTACATCCGATATGCCCAAGGACGGTATGACGAAGCCCTCAGCGGTTTCCTTCCCTTGCAGGACAATGCCAAATACAAGGACTTAGTCCCCTATTACATCGCCGAGATCTACTTACTGAAAAAGCAGTACGACAAAGCAGAAATTGTGGCGCAAAATGCTCTGTCAGCTCATCCCGACGGTCTGAGCTACATACACACGGCTGAAATGAACCGCATCCTCGGTACGGCAGAATACCATTTCGGGAAATACCACGAAGCGATAAAATCCTTCGAGCAATATTTGGAACACAATTCTGAACCTACCCATAGAAGAGACGCCCTCTACATGCTGGGTATGTCCTGCTACCAATGCGGCGTATATTCCCAAGTACCCACCATCCTCGGCAGGGTAACCACCGGTAACGATGCCCTTTCCCAGAACGCCTACCTGCACATGGGTCTGGCTTACCTGCAACTGGCCGATAAGACCAAGGCACGCATGGCTTTCGAACAAGCCGCCGCATCCAATGCCGATCTGAAAATAAAAGAGCAAGCCGCTTATAACTACGCGCTCTGCATCCACGAAACCTCCTACTCCGCTTTCGGCGAGTCGGTAACCGTTTTCGAGAAGTTCCTGAACGAGTTCCCCAATTCCCCATACGCCGATAAAGTAAGCAACTATCTGGTGGAGGTTTACATGAATACACGCAGCTACGATGCCGCCCTCAAATCCATCGAACGCATCGCGCACCCCAGTCGTGCCATCCTGGAAGCCAAACAAAAGATATTGTTCCAGCTCGGCACACAGTCCTTTGCCAACACCCAATTCGAACAAGCCATCGGCTACTTCAACCAAAGCATCGCGCTGGGACAATACAACCTGCAAACCAAAGCAGACGCCCTCTACTGGCTCGGCGAATCTTACTACCGCATGGGCCGCATGCGTGAAGCTTCACGCAACTTCAACGAATACCTGTCCCTCACGCAACAGAGAAACACGGAGATGTTCGCCCTTGCCTATTACAACCTTGCCTACATAGCCTTCCATCAGAAAGACTATTCAACAGCAGAAAGCCGTTTCCGCAACTTTGCGCAGTTGGAGAAAGGCGAGAACCCCACCGCACTGGCCGATGCTTACAACCGCATCGGCGACTGCAACCTGCACGTCCGCCGCTTCGATGAAGCCAAACAGTACTACACCAAGGCAGAAAACCTGGGAACACCCGCCGGAGATTACTCTTACTACCAGTTGGCTTTGGTAGCCGGTCTTCAAAAAGACTATTCCGGCAAGGTGGCTTTGCTGGACCGCCTGTCCGCCAAGTACCCCAATTCTCCTTATGCCGTCAACGCCCTTTACGAAAAAGGACGCTCCTACGTACAGAGCAACAACAGCAACCAGGCCATCGCCACCTTCCGCGAGTTGCTGAACAAATACCCCGAAAGCCCCGTCAGCCGTAAAGCAGCTGCCGAAATCGGTCTGCTCTATTATCAGAACGACGATTTCGACCGTGCCATCGAAGCCTACAAGCATGTTGTCACCAAGTATCCGGGCAGTGCGGAAGCCCGCCTCGCCATGCGCGACCTAAAGTCCATCTATGTAGACGCCAACCGCGTAGAAGAGTTTGCCGCCCTTGCCGCACAGATGCCGGGAGAAATCCGCTTCGAACCCAACGAACAAGACTCCCTGACCTACATCGCCGCCGAAAAGGTATATATGAAGGGCGAAGCCATCCCTGCCAAAGCCAGCTTCACCCGCTACTTGCAGAGCTTCCCCAACGGCGCTTTCAGCCTGAATGCCCATTACTACCTCAGCGTCATCGGCAAGGATCAGAAGGACGAAGAAGCCGTACTGGAACATGCCGGCAAACTGCTGGAATATCCCGACAACCCGTATTCGGAAGAAGCCCTGCTGATGCACGGAGAAATCCTCTTCAACCGCCGTCAGTACGACCAGGCACTTGCCGACTACAAGCAATTGCAAGCCAAAGCCACCACTGCAGAACGTCGCCAACTCGGCGCTATCGGCGTGCTTCGCTGTGCCGCACTGATGCACGATGATACAGAAGTAATAAATGCTGCTACCACCCTGCTGGCCGAAGCCAAGCTGTCTCCCGAACTCCGCAGCGAAGCCTTGTACTACCGCGCCAAAGCCTACCTGAATGAGAAAGCAGACAAGAAGGCGATGGACGACCTCCAACTCTTGGCCAAAGACACCCGTACCCTCTACGGTGCAGAAGCCAAATACCTCGTGGCACAGCAATGGTACAACGCCGGCAACTACGCCGCTGCCGAAAAAGAGATACTCAACTTCATCGACCAAAGCACGCCGCACGCCTACTGGCTGGCACGCAGTTTCATCCTTTTGTCGGACGTATACGTAGCCATGAACAAGAACCTTGATGCACGCCAATACCTGCTGAGCCTGCAACAGAATTACCATGCCGATGATGACATCGAAGGAATGATAAACGAACGGCTGGAAAAGCTGAAAGGAGAGCAGGGGGAGTAGTTAGTAGATAGTAGTTAGTAGAAAGTAGAACAGAGTAATATGAAAAAGATACAATATATCCTCGGAGGAATGGCACTGATAGCCTTCCCTATAGCCGCCCAGGCACAGACGCAGGTCAAAGACACCACCGTGAACCGTACAGTGGTCGTAGAGCAAGAATACAACCCGGACATCATGGATGCCTCGAAAGTAAACGTACTGCCCAAAGTAGAACCTCCTACCGTCAGTAAGAAGGAGGTGGAATATGATGCTACGCTCGCACCTGCCGCCGCAATTCCTGCAACCACCATGCAGGCCTACACCGGAATAGAAACGCAGGCCAAAGCCCTGCCGGGCTACGTCCGCCTGGGATATGGCAACTATGGCAACCTCGATGCCCGCGCCAACTACCTCTTCACAATGTCAGCCCGAGACCGCCTCAACCTGACACTCCACATGAACGGTATGGACGGCAAACTGGAGATGCCCGAAGACGGCAGCGACTGGAACTCATACTACTATCGCACCCATGCCGGCATGGACTATGTACACGCCTTCAACAAAGTAGACCTGAACGTAGCCGGCAACTTCGACCTGAGCAACTTCAACTTCCGGCCGGATTACCAGAACAGCAAGCAGAAGTTCACCTCCGGCGGCATGCATTTCGGTGTAAAGTCTACCAGTGACGACCTGCCGCTCCAATTCCGCGCAGAAACCAACCTGCTGTTCTATGAGCGCCAGCACGATATATCTTTAACCGATACCAAAGAAGGCATCGTACGTACCAAAGCCGATGTTTCCGGCTCCATCTCCGACGAGCAGTCCATCGGACTGGCACTCGGCATGGACAATGTATTCTACAATGGCGACTGGTTCGAGAACTACACTGCCCTGAACCTGAATCCATACTACCTCTTCCGCAACGATGACTGGAAAATCCGTCTCGGCGCACATGTCGACCTGGCTTTCGGCTTCGGCAAGGAGTTCCGCGTTGCCCCGGACGTAATGGCCGAATATACCTTCTCCGACAGTTACACCCTCTATGCCCAAGCCAAAGGAGGAAAGTTGCAGAACGACTTCCGCCGCCTCGAAATCGTCAATCCTTACGGGCAAATGATGCAGCAGACAGATGCCACTTACGAACAGCTGAATGCCGCCCTCGGCTTCAAGGCAAGTCCTGCTCCCGGTGTGTGGTTCAACATCTACGGAGGGTATCAGGACCTGAAGAACGATCTGCTTCAAGCCCCTATCCTTTATATGCAGAACACCCATAACATCTATGCCGGTGCCGAAGTGAGCTACTCCTACAAAGACCTTATTTCTTTCTCCGCTTCCGGCGTCTATCGCGACTGGCAGGTATCCGGTGAGGAGACAAGCAAACAGCTGCTCGCCTACAAGCCCGCCCTCGAAGCCAACCTCCGCATGGATCTTCGCCCCATTCCTTCCGTTCTTGTCAGCCTCGGTTACCAGAACATTTCCCGCATGAAGGTGGAAGGCGAGAAGGAAGATCCCGTCAGCAACCTCTACCTGGGGGGAAGCTACAATATTTTCGAGGGTATCTCGATATACGTGCGTGCAAATAATTTATTGAACAAAGATTATCAGTACTACTGGGGATTTCCCGCCAAAGGTATCAACTTTGTAGGAGGAGTAAGTTTCCAATTCTAAGCGAATCATAACAAGCCGGAGCAACTAATTTAACCAAAAAAGGTCATTTTTGCTAAATTCTCCTTATATTATAAGGTGGAAAGAATCTTTTTTTTCTACTTTTGCGGGCGAATTGAGTGGCGGGAGTCACTATAAAACAGAAATTTATGCAGAAAAACCTTGTCATTGTCGAGTCTCCGGCAAAAGCAAAAACCATTGAGAAATTCCTTGGGAAGGATTTCAAAGTCCTGTCCAGCTACGGGCACATACGTGACTTGAAGAAAAAAGAGTTCAGCATCGACGTAGATAAGAATTTCCAACCACACTACGAGATACCGGCAGATAAAAAGAAAATCGTAACCCAGTTGAAGGAAGAAGCCGACCAGGCAGAAACCGTATGGCTGGCTTCCGATGAGGATCGCGAAGGAGAGGCCATCGCCTGGCACTTGTACGAGGTACTGAAACTGAAACCGGAGCACACCAAGCGCATCGTATTCCATGAAATCACCAAAGGTGCTATATTGAGAGCCATTGAGCAACCCCGCGACATCGATATCAATCTGGTCGACGCCCAGCAGGCACGACGCATCCTGGACCGCATCGTAGGTTTCGAACTTTCACCGGTATTGTGGAAGAAGGTAAAACCCGCCCTCTCTGCCGGACGCGTGCAGTCCGTTGCCGTCCGCCTCATCGTGGAGCGCGAACGTGAGATACATGCATTCCAGACCGAGGCTTCCTACCGCGTCACCGCCGTATTCCTCGTACCGGATGCCGACGGCAAGACAGTGGAAATGAAAGCCGAATTGCCGCACCGCCTCAAGACGAAAGCAGAAGCCCGGAAATTCCTGGAAAGCTGCAAGTCCGCCACATTCACCATCAGCGACATCAACACCCGTCCGCTGAAGAAAGGCCCTGCCGCTCCATTCACCACCTCTACCTTGCAGCAGGAAGCTGCTCGCAAGCTGGGCTTTACGGTAGCTCAAACCATGATGGTGGCGCAACGTCTGTACGAATCGGGATTAATCACCTACATGCGTACCGACTCCGTCAACCTCTCTGAATTTGCCGTAAACAGCAGCAAAGAAGCCATCACTAACATGATGGGCGAACGCTACGTATATCCGCGCCACTTTGCTACCAAAACCAAAGGAGCACAGGAAGCCCACGAAGCCATCCGCCCCACCTATATGGAGAACGCCAAGATAGAAGGCAGTCCGCAGGAACGCAAACTGTACGACCTCATCTGGAAGCGCACCATCGCCTCGCAGATGGCAGACGCCGAACTGGAAAAGACAACGGTAACCATCAGCATCAGCAACGAATCCGAGACCTTCACGGCTACCGGAGAAGTAGTGAAGTTCGACGGTTTCCTCCGCGTCTACCGTGAGTCCTACGACGATGATGCCGAAGCACAGGAAGACGAAGCCCACCTGCTTCCTCCGGTGAAGAAAGGCCAAATACTGCAACACGAAGATATCACCGCCACCGAACGCTTCACGCAACACCCGGCCCGCTATACCGAAGCAAGCCTGGTGCGCAAGCTGGAAGAGCTCGGCATAGGCCGTCCGTCTACCTACGCGCCTACCATCTCCACCATCCAGCAGCGCGAATATGTGATAAAGGGCGAGAAAGAAGGCGAAGAACGCACGTACAATGTACTCAGCCTGCAGAACAGCGAGATAACAGATACAACCCGCACCGAAATCACCGGAGCGGAGAAATCGAAGCTGATGCCTACCGACACCGGTACCGTGGTCAACGACTTCCTGATAGAATACTTCCCGGATATCCTGGACTACAATTTCACCGCCAGCGTTGAAAAGCAGTTCGACGAAATTGCCGAAGGCAACGAGCAGTGGAGCTCCATCCTGGGCACCTTCTACAAGCATTTCCATCCTGCTGTAGAAAAGACGCTTGCCACCAAGAGCGCTCACAAAGCAGGCGAACGTATCCTGGGAACAGATCCCGTCAACGGCAAACAAGTATCGGTCAAGATCGGTCGTTTTGGTCCCGTGGCACAAATAGGTACTGCCGAAGATGAGGAGAAGCCGCGCTTCGCCCAATTAAGGAAAGATATGTCTATCGAAACCATTACGCTGGAAGAAGCCCTGGAATTGTTCAAACTTCCCCGCACCCTGGGCGAATACGAAGGCAAAACGGTTGTTGTCGGCGTCGGACGCTTCGGTCCTTATGTCCAGAACAACGGCATCTACGCTTCATTGCCCAAGACCCTGGACCCGATGAGCATCACGCTGGAAGAAGCCATCGAGCTTTTGTTGAAGAAGAAGGAAGCGGAAGCCCAAAGACACATCAAGCAATTTGCCGAGGAGCCCGAACTGGAAATCCTGAACGGTCGCTATGGCCCGTACATCGCTTACAAAGGCAGCAATTACAAGATTCCCAAAGACATCGTTCCGCAAGACTTAAGTCTGCAAGCTTGCCTGGAGATTGTAAAACTGCAAAGCGACAAGGAAAGTAAACCGAAAAGAGCAACTGCAAAGGCCAAAACAACCAAGGCAACAAAAAGCAGTAAGACTGCTGCGGCTAAGAAGAAGTAAAATAACAGTATATGCCATAAAATCCTCGTTTATCGGGCAAGCATCCGATAAACGGGGATTTTTTGTTTCTTCTACCCCACTTACCCTGACTAAAGAGCATTTTAGCCCTATAAACAGCCGATATTTAGTTCATTTGACCAAAACAAATATGCTTCATATCCACTTTTCTAAAATTTATTATATATTTGTATTAAGAACAAGAGCAAGCAAACAAACAATTATAAATAAGGTATTTATGAACAAATCTTTCTTTACTAAATGTGCGTTCATCTTTTTATCTTCTGTATTCGCACTCAGTAGTTGTACAGAAAAAGATGTCTACCAAGGTGAAGTCAAGAACAAGCCTCTGAATCCCACAGAAGCATTCGACTTCAGCCTGACAAAGGAAGTCAAGTTAAGCATTGACTATGGTTTCACCAATGACTATTACATCTTGTTCCAACTCTATGACCAGAATCCCATGATTGTGGAAGAAGACTCTTGGATAAAGAATGAGGCACTTACCCCGATTTATTCTGCTGCCACAGATACGAAAGGACAGTATTCGGGTACCATCACCATCCCGTCGAGCCTCACGGCAGTATGGCTTTACAGTGACTACCTCGGAACCGTTTCTCCGGTCGAGTTAACCGTTTCGAACGATGCAATCAACTACAAGCAGAAGGATTACATTGCTTCCTTACAGGCTAAAACCAGAGCAGTGACTCCGGGAGGTTTCACCTATCTTGACGATAACATGCTAATGCCGGGAGTAGATTGGGACCAGTACGGACTACCTTCTAATATAGAACTCGATTTGACCATGCCTCCTGCAGATATACTGTACAGCATAAATGCTGCCTACAGCAAAGCTAGAGATGATAAAATCCCCAAAAAGCATCCGGAATGGATCAATGAGAATGCAACCTCTGAGTTAAAAATAACCAAGCCTACAGAAGTAAGCCTTGTATTCATGAAAAGTGGTGCCACTTGGAACAACACAGTGGGATATTTTACCTACCCGACCAATACTGTTCCTACAGAGAGTACTATAAAGAAAATACTTGCATTTCCGAATGCATCTCCCATATCCAAAGCCACCGGAGCATTACTTTGCGGACATGAAGTGAAACTGCAATACTGGAATGAAGCAGAACAGAAATTCGAAAGTAAATTTCCTGCAGGTGTCACTTTAGGATGGTACCTGGAAGGAGATGCTTTTCGCAATGGCAATATAGTCGAACAAAGTTATGCCCGTTCTACCCGCTATTCTTACAATTCTATGAACGAAAAAGACAAGGAAGGGAATCTAGTACAACGGGTAGTAGCATTACGACATGAAAGCACTGACCAGATTGTAGCCATAGGCTTTGAGGATAATGAAGATTACGACTATTGCGATGCAACCTTCTACTTAAAAATTGCGGAGAAAGGCGCTATTGAGGGAGGAGGGGAATTACCTCCGGTAAATCCGCCCAGCAACGTCGAAAACACTGTCATACGCAAAGGAACACTGACCTACGAAGACCAATGGCCTTCAGAAGGAGACTACGATATGAATGACGTTGTGGTAGAATATAAATCAACCCTCTACCGCCAGATAGTAGGTAATAAAGTCTATAAGATAGTAGATGAGTTTACTCCTGTCCACAATGGCGGTACCTACTCTTGTGGGTTCGGGTATCAACTGCACAACATTGATCCGAGCAGAATAACAAGCATTGATATCTCGGGGCCATCAGGCAGTAGAGTAGAATCAGACCAGCCTTACCGCACCATCATCTTGTTCGATGATGTGAGAAGCGTATTGGGACAAACATTCACCGTCACCATCGAAGTGCAGGATGCGGATGAGAGCCTTGTCACTCCTCCCTACAACCCATTCCTCTTTGTCAACGACCGGAGCAGAGAAGTACACTTAGTGAATTATCCGCCCACTGAGAAGGCCGATATGGATCTCTTCAACACCCAAGATGATGTATCGAATACTGCATCAAGCATTTACTACCTTGCCCGCTATGAGGAAGAAGGAATAAACCTGATGCCATTCGGAATAAATCTGCCCAATGTCCTTGATTTCAATATACCGGCCGAGGGCGTAAGGATATACAAAACTTATCCTGATTTCATCGGATGGGTAAAGTCAAACGGAAGCAACAATAAAGACTGGTATAAGAAATAGAAAAGTTACAGCAAAACCTCCTTTTTGCATGGCTACACCCTTTCCCCCGGATGGCTACACCCTTTAGTGGTGATGGCTACACCATCCGGGGAAAAGGGTGTAGCCATGTAAAAGCTGCCTCACAGACACTCCACATCCACATCACTCGGCAACCGCCTCGCATCCTTATATACTGCAGCATTGTGATAATACTGCAGCATTGTGCACACATTTACCCCCGCCAGAATACCTTCCAGGCCCGATGTCACAAACTTTCCCTAAAAATGTCACACGAAAATTAAGAAGAAATTGTCTCGAGTTGTAGTACGATTGTATTTTTACACCACCGATAAACAGACAATAATTAATAAACAAATAATGCCCCTTATGAAAGCAACAAAACACTTCTTGTTGTCCACAGCCATCGCACTGCTGGCACTGACAGCCTGTACGCCCAATGACGACGACCCGGGCAACGATCCCAACTCCACAAAAGGACAGCTCTCCATCTCCGCCCTCAGCCTGGACGGGCATAGTGTGCAGACGCGCAGCAGCGACGCCACCACCTACAGCACCAACACACCTATCACTGCCTTCCAGGCCGGAGCTGCAGTAGCCCTGCGCTACAACTTCAGCGGCGAGGCCTTTGCAGGATACGACTTTCAGGCCGACGGCGACGGCAGTCAAGCCGACGCGGCGAAGTATAGCACCAAGGTTACCTATGGCGACGGCAATTGGACGGTGGAAGGCTATAATGCTGCCACCAACCCGCTGCGGCCCAACAACAGTAGAGACAGCAATCCCAACCCCACCTCCACCGAGACGTGGGCCGGAGCCCAGGCCATGCTATGGTTTGCTCCCGGCCCCGACGCTACAGCAGACAATCTGCCTGCAGGTTTCCCCATCGAAGGCATTTCCGCGGACGACGTCAGTGTGGATCTGTGCGGCATGAAGTACCTCTCCGCGAGCGAGGTTAGCATTCCCGGTATTGAGAACGGAAAGTATCCCGTCCGCGCCTATGCCGATGCGCTGATGGCGGTTTCGACGGGGCAGAATGCAAACGGCGACGGCAATGCAAACAGCAATGCCTCCCCGGCCGCCGGCAGTATCGTCATCGACCGCGACTTGGACAGCTCCACGCTGGGCGCCATTCAGGCTAACCTGGTGCATCCGGGGGCGCTGATGCAATTGGCAGAGGCGGACATCACAATCAGCAGGAAGGGAATAGAAGAAGGAGAAGAGGTGGTGATACCGAATAGCGGCACCCTTGTGCAGCTATGGGCAGAGGTTACCGTCGACAGAACGGCTGCTGCAACGAAAGCTGCCGATGACACGGACGGCGCTACGACCAAAACCACCTCGAACGAAGCAACCTTCTTCGTCCCCTTCAGCAGGACAACCACGACAGGCGGCGGCACCTTGTGGCAAGCCATCGTCCCCGGAACCGGCACCGCCGGTAGCGCCTCGGCCGACATCACGGCCTGCGTGAAGCGCTTCGCTGCACAAGTGAAGTGGAATGGCGCATCAGGCATCAGCAGTACCCGGAGCTACATACTGCAACAGAAAGACGGCACCGCCACCACCAACGGTAAGTCCCTCGGCGCCAACCTGCGCTACCCCCTCAAACTGAACATCTCTGAAGAGGATGAAGCCCACAGCACCATCATCTTCATCCAGCCGGGCCGGCCGGGATGGGGAAACGCGGACAGTGAGACGGAACTGGTGAATCTGGAGAAGCAACTCAGCGTGGCCTATGACAGCGAGACCAGCGCCTACACCTACACCGTGAAGGGTGCCCATGCCCTGCAAACCGTGGCAAACTGGATGCAGAACGGCGGCACGCCGCCCTTACAGCCAGCAGACGCCCCTGCCTACGACACCGACGCCGACATCGCCGCAAGAATGAAAACCAACATCACCCTGACCAACGACATCAGCCTGCCCACCCCACCCACCGCTGACGGCAGCAACTGGACGCCGATAGGAACGAACAACATCCCTTATACCGGCACCTTCGACGGCGGAGGCCACCAAATCTCGAACCTCGTCTGCATCAAGGGGGGTATATATAACTATGACGGCCTCTTTCTCCGCATAGGCACAGCCGGTACGGTGAAGAATCTGATACTGAAAGATCTCGTCATCAACAATTGGCAGGAACGTAACATTTCCGGTGGTATAGCAGCAGTAAACAACGGTACCATCAAGAACGTGATACTGATAGATGCCGTCATCAACAGTGGGGGACGTGACCAAGCTCCATACTCTAATTGCGGCGGCATAGCAGGAACGAACAGCGGCACCATCAAGAACTGCCACCTTGTGGTATCGGGTATAGAAAGCAAGGGTATCGTAATGGCCGGTGACTATGGCAGCTACGCCGGTGGCATCGTGGGAGAGAATCAGAACGGCGGCACCATTACAGCATGCAGCTACAGCGGTATCATCATTGACGCCTATAATCAAGGTGCCGGTGGCGGCATCGTGGGATGGAACAAAAACACTTCCCCCTCCTCCATCCTTGCCTGCTGCTCCATGGCGGAGGGGATGAGTGTCGTGGGTAGGCTGGCTGACAATGCCCCCCTTCCGCAAGGCTGCTATCCTGCCAACAATGCCAAGCTCGGCTCCATTGCCGACCTGAACAACAATGTGCACTTAATGAATGCCATCATCTACGGTGGTAACAATATAGAGAACGAAGATAGACTCCCCTTCCACTACGAAGCCGACGGCGACAACAACACCCCGCCCACACTGACAACAGGAGCGTTTGAGCTCAAGAGAGACCTGGGCATCGATGTCCAGGACGACAATACCTGGCAGATAAGCACATCCAAAGGTCTGACAAGCTTTGCCTACGTCGTAAGCGCAGGCGGAAACAACGCCAAGCTGAATGCCAAGCTAATGGAAGACATCACCTTGGACGACCCGACCGACGCCGCCAACGGCAGCAACTGGACAACAATAGCCGGGACGAAAGCCGAACCCTACACCGGCACCTTCGACGGCGGAGGCTATAAGATAAAGAACCTCGTCATGCGCACCGCGACGAAAGACGTCAACAACGCCCTCTTCGCCTACATCGGCATCGGCGCCACGGTGAAGGACCTGGCGCTGGAAGATGCCGTCATCGTCAGCACCTATAGCGACGGCGCCACCTCCTGCGCCGGCATCGCGATAGAGAACAGCGGCATCATCGCAAACTGCCACTTCGTGGCTACGGGCATCGAGGGCAAGGGCGTCGTAACAAGCGACAACAATAATGGCAGCAATACCGCCGGCATCGTGGTGACCAACAGTGGTATCATCACGGGCTGCAGCAACAACGGCAAGGTAGCAGGAACAAGTGTCGGCGGTATCGCGCAAAAAAATGACGGCGGCACCATCATGAGATGCAGCAACAGTGGCACCATCATGGGCACTAACAGCGGCAGCAGCGGCGGCATCGTGCAATACAACAACGGCACCATCGTGGGATGCAGCAATAGCGGCACACTTACGGGAGACGACGCCCATGGCATTGCAGGATACGACAGCCCATATAGCAACGGCCAATTCATTGCCTGCTACACCACTACAGCCGGCAGCAATATAGCAAACACGAGCCTTGATAGAATCAAAGGTTGCTATCCCACCAACAACAAGAACTTCGGCGAAACAGGCGGTGACGCAGACGGCACCGGCTCGAGCTCCATCGAGGATCTGAACCAGAACTACGTGAAAGAGATGAATACCCTCATCTACGCCTACAACAGAAGCGCAGGAACGACGGCAGAGAAGAAGTTCCTTTACCACTACACGGCCGGCAGCAGCAGCGACCTGCCCACACTGGCGAGCGGAGAGCCCGGCGCCGGAGATATAAGCATCAACATCACGCCCGGCTCAGGCGGCAACGCCGACACCTGGCAGATAAGTACTCTCAAAGACTTGCAAGCCTTTGCTGCCGTCGTGAACCTGGGTGGAGACAACACCAAGCTGAATGCCACGCTGACAGACAACATCACCATGCCCTCCAACAGCAGCAGCTGGACGCCGATGAAAGACTATGCCGGCTGCTTCGACGGCAACGGCAAAGCCATCCAAGGTCTCAACGTCGATGGCAGAGAAGGCGATTTCGGCTTATTCGCCAACATCACCGACGATGGCAGCGTGAAGGATCTGACACTAGTGAATGCCATAATCAACGCCAGCTCCGGCTCCGCCACGGTGGGTGGCATTGCGGTAAGAAATCGTGGCACCATCACCAACTGTAACATCAGCGGCAGCTTGAATAACGACAAGGGTAAATGTGGTGGCATTGTGGCAGAGAATGTCGGCATCATCATGACCTGCACCAACAGCAGCACCGTGACGAACAACAATGATAACTGCGGCGGCATAGCGGGAGACAATACCGGCAGCATCATAGCCTGCACCAACAGCGGCACAATAACGAGAAAGGACAGGACGGACTACGTAGGCGGCATAACAGGATACAGTAGCGGCGCTATCATAGCCTGCACCAACAACGGCAAAATAACAGGAAAAGACAGCACGGATGGCGCAGGCGGCGTGGTAGGGTACAACAACACTGACAACACTCGCAACGTTATATCCTGCTACACCATAACTTCAGATAGCCGCGTGTTAAATAGCAACACCAATGGCAGTTCTCCTGCCAGATACAGCTACCCCACCAACAACAATAAATTCGGCGATACAGGCGGCGCTGCAGACGGCACCGGCACAAGCTCCATCGAGGACCTGAACAATAACTACGTGAGCACGTTGAACGATGGCATCAAGGACTGGAACAACGACAAGCAGCCGACGGACGCCCAGTACTGCAACTACCACTTCGTGGTCGGCGACCCCGCCGACACCACCCCGCCCAAGCTGGTGGAGGACGCACCGCAGTAGCCGTAAGCAACGGAGTCCACAAGCCGCGGAGCCTGCAAGCAGCACTATCTCAGACTCTCCCGCCTGAAAGGGGGAGTACCCCGCACAGCGGGGGGAGGGAGTTTAGCGCAAAGCTATGCTGGCAGTGCTGAAGAACTCTGCAGCGTGGGAGACTCCTCCGGCCTGCGGCCACCTCCCCTTTCAGGCGGAGGAATTGAGATAGTGCTGCTGGCGGAGGAGTTGAGATACTCTCCGACTTACGGAGGAGTCCGAGACACTCCCAAGAAACAAAAAAAGTAATAAAACGTCATGAAAATAAACAAATCAATATCCCTTATGAAAGCAACAACAAGACACCTGGTGCTGCCCGCAGCCATCGCACTGCTGACATTGGCCGCCTGCTCCGACAAAGACCAGGACGGAAACAGCACCGAACCACGGACCGCCATCCGAATCACCACCGCAATCATCACCGGTAACAACCACGGTAGCAACCCCGCAGCACCGGCCCCGGCACCGACAGCAGCCCCGACAGCCGCCCCGGCCCCGGCCCAAACTCGCGCCACCGACGCCGCCTGGCAGCCCGATGACGCCATCGGCATCCTCCTCCTCAACGCCGGAACCAACACCCCGGCCGAAGGAAAAACAGCCTACCGATACCTCACTGCCAACACCACCGGAGCCTTCGCCCCCGCCGACGCGGACAACACCGCCTACTACCCCACACAGGGAGAAAAAGTCGACATCATAGCCTTCTACCCCTACTGCCAGCCCGACGAGGCACTCAACATACCCGTCAGCACCGCCCAGCAGTCCGCCCTCAGCCAGATAGACCTCATGGTGGCCGAACGAAGCACCGGGCATAGCATCAACAATCCCGACGTATCGCTCGCCTTCCGCCACAAGCTGGTGAAGCTCATCGTCAACGTAAGTCGCGAAGCCACCGCCGCCGATCTGGACCTGAACGGCGCCACCATCCTCTTGCAAGGCACCGCCACCGACGCCCGCTGGAGCCTGACCGAGCAGCAACTCATCACCGACCCCGATAGCCGCGCCGACATCAGTCTGCCCGCTACCTACGATGCCACCGAAGCCGCAGCCGACGCCACCGGCACCGACGACGACCTCCCCGGCCTGCTCACCGCCACCGCCATCGTGCTGCCCACCGCAGCCGATGCCAGCCTGAAGCTGGTCATCACCACCGCCGACGGAAAATCTCTCGACGCCCCACTCGCCGCCGGAACCGCCCTCCTGGAGGGAACCGTCAACACCCTGCGCGTACACCTGCGGCAGACCGCAGCCACCGTCAACGCCACCGTCAGCGACTGGACCACCGGCATCACCGCCCAGCTGCGCTCCCTCACCATGGACGTCACCGCCACCGACGGCACCGCAGCCTCCGTCCACAGCCTCACCCTCTGGAATGCTGCCACCCCCGATGCGAAAGCCCTCTATACGTATAGCGACGATGACGATGCCTGGACCAGTCCCACCCCCTTCTACCTGGAGAATCTGCTCCCGGACGCCACCTTCTACGCCCGCCACACCCCCACCGCACCCGACGGCACCCCGCTGACCGACCCCGTCAGCCTCCTGCCCGACCTGCTGGGCAACGTCACCCCCGCCCCGCTGCAAGGCGGCGGCATCGACATCGCCCTGAAGCACCTCTACACCCGCCTCGACATCGCCCTGCTGAAGGGAGCCGACTTCCCCGCCTCCACCAGCCTGGCGGGTGCCACCCTGACGCTGAACGGATTTAATAAAAAGGCCGACGTCAGCGACAAGAACCTCGTGACCTCCCAAGACCCCGGCTCCTACACCCTGACCACGGATGACGCCGGCAACGCCTCGCTCATCGTCCTGCCCCAGACCGTGCCCGCCGCCACCACCTTCACCCTCCGGCTGAAGAACACCGGCACCGCCGCCACCAACTACACCGCCACCCTGACCGAAGCTCTGGAGCTGAAGTCCGGACAGATAGCCACCCTCAAACTGACGCTCACCCCCAGCCGTATGGGCATATCCGTCAGCCCGGCTCCCTGGACCACCGGCGACGAAACCCCGCAAAGCATCCACGTGGATGACCTGGCCGACGGAAGCGGCAAAGATAATATAGCCCTCAACGCCGCCCAGGGCGACCTCCTGAGGCTGACGTACCTGACTGACGACGACGACGCCCTCGCCGCCACCTACCTCTACACCGACGACGCCTGGACCTGCACCGCCCCCCTCTACTGGGATCAGGTACCGCAGTCCGCCACCCGGCCCCTCCGCTTCGCCGCCCTCTTCACCCCCGCCGCTGCACCGGTGGGACAGAATGAGACGGACTACCTGGCCGGCACCGCCACCACGCCCTTCGGCACCGCGCCCGCCTTCGTCCTGACGCACGCCCTGGCACGCATCGAGCTGCAACTCACCGCCCCTGAGTTCACCCCGGCCGAGCTGGCCGCCGCTACCGTGGAATTACACGCCGTGCTGCCACTGGCCGCCATCGATGCCGACGGCACCACCACTACCGACCCCAACGCGCAGCCCCGCACCCTGAACGCCGACCAGCCCGGACAGAGCTTCTCGCTCATCCTGGCCCCGCAGTCCTTCAGTCCCGGCAGCCGACTGGCCACCATCACCCTGGCGAACCACACCTACGGAATCAGCACCCCCGACGGCATGAAGGCCGAAGCCGGAAAGACCACCCTGCTGAAGATAGGCATCAGCAAGAGCGAACTGAACAGCATCACCGTGGGCACCACGCCCTGGACGCCGGGCGAGACACATGAGGGGGATGCAGGGTATGATGACTGAGAAGACATAAAAAGAGTAGAAGAGCAGAGAGAAGACAGAAGAACAAAAGAACAGAAGGAGAACCTACGCGGCTACGTGGCTCTGGGTTCGGCCTGTTAAATAAAGAAAGATATGAAGAAGATTAAGACGATAACGACAATGATGCTGACGGCAGCCCTGATGGCAGCATGCAGCACCGAAGAGAACGGAATGGAAACCGGCAGAGAGGCCGTCAGCATACAGACACGCATCACGCAGAGCAGTGCCAAGACACGCGCCAACGACGACGCCACCACCCCCTACTCCCCCACCAACGGCGCCACGCTTACCCTGTGCTACAGCAGCATGGAGAGCGGCCCGCGGAGCACCTTCACCTGCACCGACGGCAGTTGGAGCACCGCAGCACCCCTCTACTGGCAAGACCTGAAGCCGAACCAGGCAGCCCCGGCAGCAGAGCGATACGCCTTCTTCGCCGTGGCTCCGCAGATGCCGACCGACGGCAACACCGGAACGGTGGAAGCCAATCAAAGCGCCTCGGCCGAGCAGAGCACCCGCGCAGCAGCCGATGCCCTCAGCGCCTTCGAGGCCTCCGACCTGCTGATGGCCTACCAGACCACCGAGAAGAGCGGCACGCTAGACCTCAACCTGAAGCATCTCCTCAGCCAGCTGCAAGTGAAGCTGGTGAGCGACCCCAACGCCCCCGATGCGCTGACCGATGCTGAACTGGCCACCGCCAGCCTCAGCATCAACGGCCTGCAGACGGACTACGTCGTGCTCTACTCCGACCCCAACCCCACACCGGCACAGCCCGACCCCGTGCCCAGCATCGAACGCCCCGCCGTGGCCATGACGACCGGCGGCAACAGCACAGGCCTGAAACCTTACGTCGATGGCACCAGCGCCACACGCAGCTTCCGCTTCATCGCCCCACCGCAGACGCTGGTCACCGGAGAGCTGAAGCTGAAGTTCACCCTCATCGTGGCCGGCGTGGAGCGCTCCTACACCTACACTTCGGCTGAGGAAATAGGCTTCAACGCAGGAGCCATCACCCAGATAACAGTTACCGCCAACCGCACCGACGTGGTCCTGGGCAGCATCGTCGTGACGGACTGGACCACTCCAGACCCCATCGCCGCCACCGTCTCTATCGACATCAGCGGCACACCGGACGACATCAGCGGCAGCGCCCCCGCCTTCAGCACCATGAAGCTATGGAAGGGACAGGAAGACTTCACCGCCAATAGCAACGACCCGACGGACAACCTGCTCACCCAAGCCCCCGTCGCCGCACGGGCCTACAGCAAGGACGCCGGCACCGGCACCTGGACCGCCGACGCCACCCCCTTCTACGTGGACGATGTGGTGCCTGCCGACCGCTTCTACGCCCTGACCCTGAACACCACCGGGCCCACCCCCGGCGGCAGCACCATCGTAGACGCCACCACCCAGCTGAACGACCCCCTGGCCGCCGGCCCCGCCGAGATGAAAGCCGGCACCCTGGCCCTGAACTACCGCCACCTGCTGGCTAAGCTGCGCATCACGCTCACCGCCGCCACCAACTTCACCGCCAGCCTGCTGACGAACGCCACCATCGCCACCCCGGCCATGCTGCCCGCCTACACCCTGGCCTACAGCACCGTGCCCGAAGACAACAACGCCATCCGAGCCAACGCCACCGGCACCCCGGCCGCATATCCGGTACTGAGTCCTGCCACGGACTACATCGTAGCACCGCAAATCATAGCCACCGGAGCCAAGTTCGTCGTGAAGCTGACAAACGGTAATACCTACACCGCCACCCTGACCAGCGACCTGGAGCTGGCCCCAGGCGAAATCACCACCCTGGCCCTGACCCTGAACCCCACGCAGACTGCCATCACCGTCGGCACAGCAGAGTGGGCAGTCAACGGAAGCAGCACCTCGAAGACCATCAGCATCGACGGCATCACCGACGCCTCGGGCAGCATCCTGGCCGGTGACAACCCGACCGACGGAGACCGGCTGGACATCAGCGCCGACGGCAGCACCGCCACCGGAGCCTACCTCTACGACGCCAACGCCACTGCCTGGACCTCCACCGCCCCCTTCTACTGGGACGCACTGCTCAGCAGCAACAGCCCCTACACTTTCTACGCCCTGTTCACCCCCACCGACGGCACTAACACCGACACCGGACTGGTGAAGGACTACCGGGGAGGCACCGCCACCGGCGTCGCCTTCGGCAGCAAGATCTCCTTCAGCGCCACGCACCTCATGGCGCAAGTCCGCTTCACCCTGCAGCCGGGCACGGGCTACGATGCCTTGACGGCCGGCGAGGTCAGCGTCAAGCTGCACAACCTGCACCCGCTCACCGGCATCGCCACCGACGGTAGCATCACCCTCAGCGATGATGCCAACGCCGTGCTGCCGCTGACGCTGACGGACGACAACGCCTCCAACTCCAACGAAGGTCCCGCTGTCCCGCCCGTCGACAAGTCCTTCAGCGCCACCGCCCTGGTAGCGCCGCAAACCGTGCAGGCCGGGCAGCTGCTGGTCACCGTCACCATCGGCGCCAACACCTACAACTACAAGGCTCCCACCGCCACCGGCTTCGCCTACCAGCCCGGACAGCAGAACAACATCATCCTGACCGTGGACAAGACCGGAGTAGCCATCAGCTTCACCCTGGAAGACTGGGGCAGCGAGGGCAGCACCACCACCGGCGGCGGAGAACTGGTGGACCCGGCCGGCACGCCCGACACCTCCGACACCAACCCCTAAACAGAAGCAATAACGATAACCATTATAAAGTATAAGAAGATGAAAACGAAAAGCTATATATGGGCCGCCCTGAGCGCCGCCGCCATCATCAGCCTGAGCGCCTGCCAGGACAACGATTCGCCCGAAGACAACACCCCCCACGAGGTGATGCTGAACTTCCACGTGGAAGCTGCCACCGGTACACGAGCCGCTGCCACACAAGCCGCCGCCACCGGCTTTGCCACACGAGGCTCCACCACCGGTAACCTTTCCAGCTTTGCCGACGGCGCCCAGGTGGGCGTGTACTTCGCCCCCAAGAATGCCAACGCCCTCGATGCCAACAGCGGCGTAAGCGGCAACAGTGCCAACCACCTCTACGACGTCGATGGCACCACCGCCACGCCCGTCTATTGGAACGACTACCCCACTGCCCTCGACCTCTATGCCTACAGCCCCTACGACGCCACCGCCCCGCTGAACACCGGTGCCACCGGCATCAGCTGGAGCATACAGGCCGACCAAAGCGGCAACATCGCCGGTACCGGCACCGATGCCTTCGTCGCCAGCGACCTGCTCATCAGCAACAATGTGCGCGGCCTGACGTACACCGCAAACAAGCAAACCACCCAGCTCAACTTCACCCACGCCCTGGCCAAGCTGCGCGTCAACATCGTGGATAACTCCACAGACGGCACCAGCACCTACACCACCCAAGAGCTGGCCGCCGCCACCGTCTCCATCCTCGGGCTGAACACGCAGTGCGACGTCGCCTTCGTCAGTCCAACAACTGCCGGCACCAAGACCATCAGCAGCCCCGCCAGCCCGCAGGCCATCACCCCGAAGAAGCTGACCACCCCCGCCGACATCGCCACCAAGCCCGAAGAAAGCCCGCTGACCGCAGCCGCCACCCACGAAGCCATCTGCATCCCGCAGACCGTAGCTGCCAGCACGGACATCGTCACCGTCAGCGTCACCTCCGGGGGAGTAAAGCAGAGCTACACCATGAAGACTGATGACAGCTATCAATTGGTACAAAGCGCCACCAACGTCCTCAACGTCAGCATCGGCAAGACTGACGTTGGTCTCTCCTTCTCCGTGACAGAATGGGATGAGAGCGGAACCAGCGCCTCGAAGGCCATCACCATCGACGGCATCACCGATGCCGGCACGCCGGGTATCACGGTGAACGGCGGCGATACCTACAAGCCCGCCGCAGGCGACAAACTGAAGCTGACGTACATCACCAGCAACGACGGTGTCGACGCCCTGAGCACGGACGCCGTCCACGCTGCCACCTACACCTACAATGGCTCCACCGCCTGGACCACCGACGCCCCCCTCTATTGGGACGCCATCGCCCAGAGCAGCTACTCCGGCAAGTTTGCCGCGCTCTTCACCTATAATAATGCAGGCACCACACCCGAGACGGATTTCCTGACGGGGCTTGCCACCGCCAGCAATGGATACGGCACCGCCCTCAGCCTGACGCTGGGCCACGCCATGAGCCAAATCGCCGTCACGCTGGTGCCCGGCGAGGGATATAAGACCGCCGACGCCATGCTCGCCGCCCTCACCACGCGCATCATCCGCCTGAAGAAAGTCACGAGCACTGCCCCCGCCGTAGATACCGAAGGAAAAGCCGTCATCACCCTGGCCAATGCCGTCAGCGACCTGATAGGCGGAGCCAACACGACAGCCGACGCCGCGGACGCCCCCTTCGGAAACGGCACCGTCTACACCGTGGCCCCGCAGACGCTGGGCGACGACGCCGTCATCGTGCTGAAACTGGACAACGGGAACTCGTACACGCTGAAGCTGGCGGACATCAAGACCGGCACTGACCCCACAAGCGACAACCTCTTCGGCACCCCCGCCAAGATAGAGCCCGGCAAGAAGTACGCCATCACCATCACCGTAGACGATACCGCCGTCTCCCTCTCGGGCAGCATCAACGACTGGACAGAGATCGCGGGCAGCGGCAGTATGAAGCCCGACTGGGAGAAGTGAGATACCTCCGAAACCTCCTTTATAAACTAATTATTCAGACCCTCAATGGACAACAATATGAAAACAATAAACGTCACAGAAAGAACGAAAGTGAACGGTAGATTGCTGACGGCCCTGGTAGTCATCACCACCGTACTGTCCGTCCTCACCTTCATCATTGCCCTGTCGATACTGCTCGGCGCGTGTACCGATGCCAACGACCCCGACGGCCCCGGCTCCGCCCGCACCCCGCTGACCGCCAACGCCACCCTGCCCGCCACCGCCGGCGGAACACTGACGCGCAACGCCACCACCACCCGTACCCTGGGCACCGGCCTGAGCGACCTCACCCTCTACTATCCCGCTGCCGACGATGCCCTGAGCATCTACAACGTGGCCAGCGCCGACGTCACGATGGGCGCCGATGCCAAGAGCTTCTCCTTCCTCACCACCCAGGGGAGCTTCGGCACCGCCACCACCCCCGCGCCCCTCTACTGGCAGCAGATAGCCGGCAAAGGACTTACCGAGCAGCAGTTCTACCTCACGGTGAAGCAGACGGAAAGGCTAAATGATATCATCTCTGCCGGCATTCTCAACACCGCCAGCAGCCTATTCCAGGATGACAACGTACTGTGGGCTACCGCCACCAGCACCGCCGGCGCCAATGCCGATGCCGACCGACCCGCCCTCGCCTTCGGAGCACTGAAGAGCCGATTTGCGCGCCTGACGCTCATCATCAACTGCAAAGGCTGCCAGCTGAAGAGTAACTTGCTGAAAGCCTACATCTACACGCTGCCGGAAGCCGACGAAGCCACCGCCAATGCTGCCGACGCCACCGCCAAGACCAACGCCACCGGCATCTACCGCCAGGCATGGCCCACCATCGGCACCGACCCCACGGAGAAGGCGCTGATAGATCCCGCCAAGGCCGTCAGCAGCACCGGCACCTCCTTCTCCACCCACATCGGCAGCCACCTCATCGCCCCGCAGGCACTGCCCGCCATCGGCAATTCCGGTGTCAACAAGCAGCTGCTCACCATTCGCTACAACATGGACGACACCACCGACGCCTCCGAGCCCAAGCACGAGTGGACGCTCGACCTCAGCCAGGTCCCCGTATCCCGCACCGGCGACAGCGAGTTTGCCCGCCAGCCCACCACCGGCGCCACCGGCTATGCCTACGGCAACGCCTTCGGCTACAACCCCGGCGAGCAAATCACCCTCACCGTCTCCCTCTCGCTGATGAACCTGGCGCCCGGCGAGGTGCAGAGCCAGATTGACAGCTACCAGGCCACCGCCGACACCGACTTCGGCAACATCGACGTGCCCCTCACCGCAGGCACCGCCAGCCCCGAGGGAGGCAACCAGCCCGGTGTCAGCCTCGTGCTGAACCACCCCGTCATCACCATCAGCGGAATGGGAGCCACGACAACCACACGCAACGGCAGCACCATCAGCGCCGACGGCATCTCCGCCATCGACCTCTACGTGGACATGCTGACCGCAGCCGGCACCGCAACACAGAGCAGCCACTACACCTACAACGGCGGCAGCTGGAGCACCGCCCCAGGCACCGCCCCCATCACCGTGCATGGCGGAACGGGCAACTACCGCATGCGGGCAGCAGCCGCAGTGACACTGGCCGGTGGCGCCCCCACCATCTACGTCTGCTACACCGGCATGGGCATAGTGGCCGGCTCCACCACCGGAACATTCAGCTTCGACGAGCACCTGGCCCCCTACACCGCCGCCGTAAAGGTGGTGCTGAAGGATGCCGACGGACAGGAGTTGGACAGCAGCAGTAACTACACGACGACTCTGCTCGGCATGTCCGCCACTACCGGCTTCATAATGTCCGACGACGGCAAGGTGAACTGGACTACCACCGCTCCCTTCCACCCCGAGTACACCACCACTGCCATCAGCCCCATCCAGGCTGCAGCTAACGGCAGCACCACCTTCTATAATCTGGTGCCCGGCACGCTGGGCGACGACACCGGCATCTTCAGTATCAGCAGGCAGAGCGGTGGCAGCGCCATCAACGTGGCGTCCACCAAGAGCTACCCCCTCGACGCCGGCAAGCTCTACACCTTCAGCCTGACGCTGAACGGCGACAAGCGCGTCAACATCACCAAGATCGACATCACGGAATTCGACACCGCCAAGAAGGACGACGGCACCGACGACGATGACATCATCGAGATAGGCAACTAATCCCCCTAACCCATAAAGAAGAATAACAACGATATGAACAGCAAGAATATACTCCACCTGGCTACTCTGATGGCTCTAATGGCTCTGACCGGCGCCTGCACCCCCGACGCCATCGACCCGGGCACGGATCCCGACGGACAAGTCTCCCTCGAAGGAATGGCTCCCGAAACACCCGTAAGCATCCGCACTACCGTCCAAGCCTTCGGAAGCAACAGCAATGTGACAAGAATCACAGACACGGACCTGGCCAAGATACCGGCCTGGAATGAGATTACGGAGGAGACGGAGATAAAAGAATCGGACTTCAGTGCCATTCTCTATCTGCCCGGTGCATCCGATCCAGGCAACCGCGGGCTATATCCAGATGGAAATATCACTATCAACGGGCTGAGTGAAGCAAAATTCAAAGCCGAGGAAGGCGATCCCTTCAACCTGCGCTTGTACCACTTCAACCTGAACGGCAAGAATGCCAACGGCACCGCACAGCCCCACAGCCGATTGGCCATCATGGAAATTAGCAACGAAAACAGAGAAGACCAACTCCTCGCCATAACTCCCCTTGCCCCCGCCAGTGGTAGTAGTACTCCCTGCTTCAACTTACAGCTACGCCATGCCTCGGCCAAGCTTTCTATACTGGTAGAGACAACTACCGGCGATAAATTGGATATGAACAGCAGTAGTGGCATACTGACAGAAGCCTACGTCAGCACAAGGCTGAGATGGGCTTACTCCGTCTATACCGGTGGGAACCCCACCAATGGTAGCAACGGCAACCCGACGTATCCCGACCTATACAATTATCTGACTATCGCCGGTACCGACAATCTCTATCCCGATGATCCCACCAACTTGGAGGAACAGACAGAGGTCGTGATCTGCACCAACAAAAGACCCTATAGAGAGTTCTCCTTGACCCACCCCGATGTTGCCGACGCTCCTATCAACCTGCTGAACGCCATCGTGCCCGTCAGCGCCACACATGCAGAAGAGAAAGCAGGAGAAGACGAGGAAGGCTATGAAATCTATTCCTACACCCTGCTGAACGCCGACGGCATCCCCGAGTACTATAACACCTCCACCACCAAGGAAGATAAGGACAAAGACGTCCTCGTCCTCAAGCTGAACGACATTGTGCCCAGCACCGACGGTAGCAACACCGCCGCCAGCAATATCTATCGCCTCAAGCTCTCCTCCATCGTCCTCACCGGCCTGTCTGCCGACGACCCGAGGCGCGGCAAAAACGCCGACGGCAGCACCAACAACAACGCCGCCCCCGGCACCGGCCATCTCCTCTTCCTACGCCCCGGCGAGCACCTGACGCTCACCGTCACCGTGGACCGCAACCGCATCGTCTCCGCCACCGGAACTATAGATGGCTGGAGCAATGCTACGGCGGACGAGGACTTGACGAAAATCGACGAAGTCGACATCGACGCCAACGGCATATATAACTACAAAGTGAAGAATGCCCGTACCCTGCAAGCCATAGTAAACTGGATGCGGAACGGCGGCACGCCGCCCTTACTGCCGGCAGGCACCAACGACGAAGTGCCCCACTGGACAAGAATGGCAACCAACATCACCCTGACCGACGACATCACCCTGACCGACCCGGCCACCGCTGACGGCAGCAACTGGATGCCGTTAGGGGAGCCCAACAGCTACTACACCGGCACCTTCGACGGTGGAGGCCACCAAATCTCGAACCTCGTCATCCGCACCCCAGGATATAATTCTAAAAGCGGCCTCTTCACCCAACTAGAGCAATACAGCACGGTGAAGAACCTGATACTGAAAGATGCCGTCATCGAAACCAATGACAGGAACACTTGCTGCGGCAGCATAGCGGGAACGAACTACGGCACTATCAAGAACTGCCACTTCGTGACATCGGGCACAGAAGGCAAGGGCCGCATCACAATGAATACCGGGGGCTTATACGGTGGCATCGCGGGAGAGAACATGTCCTACGGCACCATTATAGCATGCAGCTACGACGGTGTCTTCATTAATAACAAGGGCAATGCTAGCATTGGCAGCATCGTGGGCATCAATAAAAACAGCGACCCCTCCACCATCCTTGGCTGCTACTCTACAGCAGAGAATGTAAATGTTGCGGGTAGCGTGGCTCTAGGTGCCTCCCTCCCACAAGGCTGCTTCCCTGCCTACAATACCAAGTTCGGCTCCATTGCCGACCTGAATAACAATGTGCACCTACTGAATGCCACCATCTACGGCAACAACAACAGGGGGAAAGCGAACGAAGATAAATTCCCCTTCCACTACGTGGCCGGCGGCGACGGCAACACCCCACCCGTGCTGACAGCAGGAGCGCCCGAGCTCGAGAGCGACCTGGGGGGCATCAAGATCCAGGACGATGTCTGGCAGATAAGTACGCACGAAGACCTGATGACCTTTGCCTACGTCGCAAGCACAGGCGGAAACAACGCCAAGCTGAACGCCAAGCTGACAACCGACATCGCCCTGCCCGAACCGATCGACGCCGCCGACGGCAGCAACGCCAACGGTAACGGCAGCAACTGGACGCCGATAGCCGGAACGAAGGCCGAACCCTACATCGGCACCTTCGACGGCGGAGGCTATAAGATAAAGAACCTCGTCATGCGCACCGCGGCAGCAGATGTCAACAACGCCCTCTTCGCCTACATCGGCACCAGCGGCATGGTGAAGAACCTGACGCTGGAAGATGCCGAAATCGTCAGCACCTATGTAGACTACTCCACCTACTGCGCCGGCATCGCGGTAGAGAACAGAGGCATCATCGCAAACTGCCACTTCGTGGCTACGGGCGTCAAGGGCAAGGGCGTAGTAACAAGCAAAAGCTGCTATAACAACGCCGCCGCCGGCATCGCGAGGAGTAACTATGGCACCATCATAGGCTGCAGCAACAGTGGCACCATCACGGGTGCTCCCGGCGGTACCGCCAGCACCACCGCCGGCATCGTGCAAAGCAACAGCGGCGGCACCATCGTAGGATGCAGCAATAGCGGCACAGTTACGGGCTGCGATGCCCATGGCATCGCAGGATACGACAGTCCATATAGCAGTAGCCAATTCATTGCCTGCTACACCACTGCAGAAGGCAGCAATATAGCAAGCACGAGCCTTGATAGAATCAAAGGTTGCTACCCCCCCTGCAACAGCGCCTTCGGCAGCGAGGGCAGCGCAGCAGACGGCACCAACAAAAGCTCCATCGAGGATATGAACCAGAGTTACATAGGCCACATGAACCTCGCCATCTATGCCTACAACGAAGGCATCGGAATGGCGGCAGAGAAGAAGTTCCCCTACCAGTACACGATCGGCAGCGGCAGCAATCTGCCCACGATGAAGAATGAAGCACCCACGTACCAAAGTGCCATTTCCCAATTCAGTGTCAGCATCACACCCGGCACAGGCGGCAGCTCCGACACCTGGCAGATAAGCACCCTCAAAGACCTGCAAGCCTTTGCTGCCGTCGTGAACCTGGGTGGAGACTACGCCAAGCTGAACGCCACGCTGACGGACAACATCACCATGCCCTCCAACAGCAGCAGCTGGACGCCGATGAAAAACTATGCCGGCTGCTTCGACGGCAAAGGCTACTCCATCCAAGGTCTCAACATCAATGGCAGAGAAGGTGATTTCGGCTTCTTCGTCAACATCACCGAGTACGGCAGCGTGAAGGATCTGACACTAGTGGATGCCATAATCAACGCCAGTTCCGGCTCCGCCGCGGTGGGTGGCATTGCGGTAAGAAATCGTGGCACCATCACCAACTGTAACATCAGCGGCAGCTTGAATAACGACAAGGGTAAATGTGGTGGCATTGTGGCAGAGAATGTCGGCATCATCATGACCTGCACCAACAGCAGCACCGTGACGAACAACAATGATAACTGCGGCGGCATAGCGGGAGACAATACCGGCAGCATCATAGCCTGCACCAACAGCGGCACAATAACGAGAAAGGACAGGACGGACTACGTAGGCGGTATAACAGGATACAGTAGCGGCGATATCATAGCCTGCACCAACAGCGGCATAGTAAATAACAGCACGGATGGCGCAGGCGGCGTGGTAGGGTACAACAACACTGGCAACACTCGCAACGTTATATCCTGCTACACCATAACTCAAAAGAGTCGTGTGTTAAATACCAACAGCAATGGCAGTTCTCCTGCCATAAACTGCTATCCTCCAAACGACGACGAAGGCAAACAAAATAATTTCGACGACAGCCAGTACACCATCACCGGGCTGAACAGCTACGTGAGCACGCTGAACGAGGGCATCACGGGCTGGAACAAGGACAAGCAGACGACGGACGCCAAGTACTGCAACTACCACTTCGATGCCGGCAGCTCCTCCGACAGCACTCCGCCCAAGCTGGTGGAGGGTGCGCCGGAGTAGCAGATTTGAAATCCAAAACCGCGTCTGCCACACCCAAAACAGAAACAATGAACCTAATAAAAAGATAAACAATGAAGAAGACTTATATACATCAACCGGAAATAATGAGGTTCGTCAACCTCATCAGCCTACTGCTCGTCAGCCTACTGACGAGCACCGCCTGCACCGACTCGCTGACCGACGACACCCTGCCCTTGGACGGCGCTCGCACCATCAGCCTAGGCCTCTGCCCACCCGCCAAGCCCGGCTTTGAGGAAAAGGGAATCGGCACCCGCTCCGACATCCCCGGATTTATCGTCCCCACCACCGATTGGCAGGAAGACGACCGGATACTAGCACAAATCTCCCTCCAATGTCTGGACGCCAGCCCCAAAATGACTGACGTCTACACCATCTACACCACCCTGCAATACACCAAGGCCGACGAGGCCGGCACCGACTTCTTCTGGAAACCGGACCTCAACAACACCGGCAGCATCTACTGCAAGCCCGGTAGTATCCCCAACTTCTACCACAGCAACATCAATTTGCCCTTGCTGACCATCGGCGACAACAACCAACTCCTCCTCAACCTGCCGCAAGAAGTCATCAATGCCAATCAACTTAAGGTGGAGGTTAACCTGAGCTATGCACCCGGCATGGAGTGGAACATCGTAAGCAGCACGAACCCCGAAAACGCCACCATCAACATTGTCCGTAGCACCGGCACCGACACCGGCAACACCGAATTCTGGACATCCACCTTCAATCACACCTACACCCTCACCACCAACAACCTATCTTCCCTCACCATCGGCGGCAGCGGCAACGACGCGCCCGTCTTCACCCCCATCGGCTCCCGCCTGCGCATCTATACCGGACAGGGAGGAGACCAAGTCACCCTCACCTGCCCTCTCTTCACCCCCGCCAACAAAAATAAAACGATCGTCAGTTCCGAAGCCGTCACCGGCCCCACCAACCCCGCCACCGCCGACGACGCCACCGATGTCACCGGCTCCACCTACACCGCCACCACCGACGACAACGGCAACGCCTACTTCTACGGCTTCACCCCCGCCGACACACCGCTGGACGGCATCATCGGCAACAGCAACACCGACACCGACAAGAGCTTCACCGTCATCGTTCAGCTCAAACAGCAGGGCGGCACCTTCACCGACCCGGGAATCCTCATATTCAAAGCCAGCCACAACTCCACCGTACAGCTGCCCAACCCTGCCACCGAGGCCAACGCCGCCCGAACCTTCGTCATCGACGCCAGCTTTGCCCGTCCGGCAGACGGGGTAGAGTGAGAGAGTGATAGGGCGATAGGGCGAGCATCAGGGCCTGAAACCCGCCAACGAAAGAATCAGAACTTATAGTAATAACGAAAAGAATCAGAACAATGAAAACGAACAGAATCATCAGTAGCAGTAGCTTCGGCAATAGTAATAGCTTCGGCAGCAGCTTCGTCCTGCTGTTTGCCGCCGCCCTCGTCCAGCTCCTCAGCCTGAGCGCCTGCAGCAAAGACAAAGAAGAATACTTCAACCCCGACGGCACTCTCATCAAGCACCCCGGCCAAGTCACCATCAACCTAGACGGAGTGCCGCAAGACCACACCGCCACCATCGCTCTGGCCTCCGCCAATGGCACACCCTACACCCTGCAGTCCGCCACTCCCACCTACGTGGAAGCAGGCTCCTACACCATCACCATCGTCAGCCACCCCACCACCTCTACCCTGCCCCAGCAGCTGGAAATACTACATGCCAGACCGGCAGAGGGTGGCAGCAACATCGCGTCCGGCACCGGCCTCCTCCGAATCACCCCCGACGACGACGGCTCACTCATCAACCTTCCCCCCATCAGCGGTGCCATCGCCCCCGTCAGCATCCTCCACAACGACAACACCCCGATCAGCCTCTCCCTACGTCCCCTGACCCGCGAAGTCACCATCAACGGACTGCTGCAAGGCCTTGACCCCACCACCGTCTCCACCCTGCATGCCACCCTCTACGGCCTCAGCAACGAACGTCCCATAGACCAACCCTTTGAAGGTATAACAAAAAGGGCGGCAGCAGCCGTCGGAAACATCGGAGGAGCAGCAGCCATCGAAAACGCCGGAACAACCCGCTCCTCCTCCCCCGACTACTCCCTCAGCACCCCCTTCACCCCCGCCGCCGACGGCACCTTCACCCTCTCCCTCCGCCTGCTGGGCATCGACCCCTCCCTGCCCCAGCGCCTCCGCCTCACCCTGACCTACCGCGACCCATCCGCCGCCCCCTACACCTACGAAGCCGACATCACCTCCCTGCTCACCGACTTCAACACCGGCCCCGCCAACCAGCCCGCACACCTCAACGCCACCCTCAGCTTCGGCCTGGGCGACATCACCACCACCATCACCAACTGGACACCCGGAACAGACCAGGACATCACCGGACAATAGCGCACCCGGAACAGCAGCACAAGGGTGGGTTAAAACAGACCTCATATAATGAAAGGCTTTCAACGATGATAGAAATGAATGAAATGATAAACATGAGTATCTCAAACTCTCCCGCC
>ERZ791737.422-NODE-422-length-37438-cov-97.780676_pt1 | contig 37438 bp, 43 predicted proteins | sample MGYA00510042_ERZ791737 | MGnify/ENA primary metagenome ERZ791737 (study PRJEB30046, sample SAMN00791965) | human gut metagenome | study: EMG produced TPA metagenomics assembly of the A metagenome-wide association study of gut microbiota in type 2... | reverse complement strand
TACAGAGATTGTTAACGGTTTTTAGTGGACACGTGTGGATTCAATCTGCCCCTACAGCAAAATGATAGCTATTTTTTGTTTTGACACATCCCCATTTTTTCTTTTCATTATAATTCTCTAATAAACGAATTTCAAGCATACAGGCTTACTCGTCTGTATCGTCTTCCCGGTATCTTTTAGTAATCCCGTAGTCTTATCCCTCTTAAATACCTGAATACTATTGCTATCTCTGCAAGCCACCAGTAAATAAAGCCCATTGGGTGAAATAATAAAATTACGCGGATGAATTCCCGTCAACTGATATCCTACCTTTGTCAGCGTTCCTTCTTCCTGGTCTACCGAGAAGATAGCCAATCCATCTGCTTGTAGGCGATTGGAAGCATACACAAACTTTCCATCGGGTGATATATGAATGTCCCCACTGCCTTTGGCTCCCACTGTATCCGCTTCTATATATTGCAAAGCATCCAGCTTTCCTTTATCATAAGAGAAAACAATCACTTTGCCGGATATTTCATTGATAAGATAAGCAAACTTCTGATTGGGATGGAAACAAATATGGCGTGGACCGGAACCGGGTTCCACCTTTACATTATACTCTTTTGATTCATCCAGCAAAGAATGGGCTACGCCATCCGTAACCGCCTCGCTGACAGGAAACACATGTATCTGGTCTGTCCCTAAATCATCTGCCAGCAGGTATTTATGGTCCGGAGTAAACTCTACGCAGTGCAGATGAGGTTGTGATTGCCTGTCCTTATCCGGTCCGCCGCCGCTGAAAGAAATCAGCCGGGTATCCGGTTTCAACCTGCCGTCTTTATCAATGGGGAAGATAGTGATGCTACCCCCCATATAGTTGGCTGTTATCACAAAATTACCCGCAGGACTTAGGTTGATGTAACAAGGAGCGCCCCCACCAGTCGATTGCGATCCCAGCAAGGTCATTGTTCCGGTTTCTTTATCAAATTTAATGGCGTTGGCAGTTGAGGTTTTTCCGTTATCTTCGCCCACGGCATATATTCTTTCACCATCTATGGAAGGTGTGAGGTAAGAAGGGTTGGAGATCCCTTTCAGTCCGCTGATATATTCGGCATTGCCGGATTCCTCATTAAAACTATATACTTTGATTCCTTCTTCATCGGGGGTGGCATAACTGCCCACCAGCATATACATTACATTACTATCTTCTTCAGGAACTGTCATCAGTTCTGTTTGTTTTTTGGGGGAGGAGGTGCAAGCTCCCAGTATTATACTACTCATGCACAATGCTATTAAACTTTTATTCATACTATCAGATCTGTTAGAATTACATAAAACATTTCCAAATATACGCAGTTCTCCTTAAAAAGCAGAAAATAAAATGATAAATAATTGGATATTAACAGAAGTGTGCGTAATTTTGTACCATCTTACAATAAGATACCAGTTCGGGGTTGACTGGATTTGACAGCGGGCAGAGGTGGTATGTAAGCATGCAGTGCGTCAGTGATTTGCACTTTAATATCAGTTACTAAAATTTTATCTGGCAACAACAATTATGCTCTTGCTGCTTAATCGAATCATAGTAGATTAGCTTTATTTCTGCCACAGTGGTAGAAACGAGACATCACTCAAAAGCTCTTGTTCCGAAGCGTTTGACAAAGTGGTGCAGTAAAATCGGGAATAGTTGGAGATCCGCCTCGTGTCTCTTACGAAAATTTAGAGGATAAGGTATAAGTTGGTGGCTTCGGTCCTGCTTATATTCGAAAATTTAGGCGAAGATAAGCATGTAGAAAGCGTATGGCTTCCTCGTTTGGACGAGGGTTCGACTCCCTCCAGCTCCACAGAGTAAAAGACCGGCAAAGAGCGATGTAATAATCTCTCTTGTTGGTCTTTTTTAGATGAAGGTGTTTCTAAAAAGAACATGGTTTGATTAAAAAACAGCATTATGATAGAACAACTTTTCATAGAAAACTATAAGTCCATCCGGGATGCGAAGATTGAACTCCGCAACCTCAATGTGTTGATAGGTTCCAATGGTGTAGGAAAGAGTAACTTTATCTCTTTCTTCGAGCTGTTGCAAGCCCTGCTCAACCAACGTTTGGGCAGCTATATCCTGAGCCGGGGCGGCATAGACCGCATATTATATCAAGGGAAGAAGCATTCAAGTTGTCTGCGTAGTCTGATAGACTTTCAGAACACCAACGCTTTCTTTTTTGAACTCAAACCCGCCCTAGGCGAAAAAGCCTTCATAGAATATACCGGCGATTATTTTAATAACTCAGGGGAAAGTTCCAAGGATTACGAGAATAAATGGAATAAAACAACATGGGACAAGGCTGTAGAAGAATCGGATATTATCAGCAGTGCCAAATGGCGGGCCGGATATCTGCGCAGGTTTTTAAAAAGCTTCACTGTATATCACTTTCACGACACAAGCTCTACTTCACCCATGAGGCAAGCTTGTAAAATCAGTGATAACGAAAGCCTCAGGCATGATGCTTCTAATTTGGCTGCTTATCTCTATCGCCTGCAACAAACAGAACCGCAAACTTTCAAATTGATAGAAGGAGTCGTTCATTCCATTGCTCCCTATTTCAAAGGATTTAAGTTAAGTCCCAACCGTTTATTGCCAGACCAGATAACGTTGGAGTGGGAGGAAACAGAATCAGATATGTATCTTGATGCAAACAGCTTTTCTGACGGAACCTTACGTTTCATCGCCCTAACTACGTTGCTCCTGCAACCTGATCAGCCTGAAACGATCATTATCGATGAACCTGAATTGGGTTTGCATCCCATGGCTATCAATAAACTGGCTGCGTTGGTGCGCAAAGCATCGTTGAAGAAGCAAATTATCCTGGCTACACAGTCTGTCAACTTGGTTAATTGCTTTACTCCTGAGGACATTATTGTGGTGGATAGAAAAGACCGGCAGACAACCTTTAACCGATTAGACACGGATGAACTGGCCACTTGGATAGACGAGTACAACATTGGCGACATTTGGGAGAAAAACGTGATAGGAGGACAGCCATGAAACGACTTTACATTATTGTAGAAGGGCAAACAGAACAAGAATTTGTCAACGAACAGATCGCTTCTTATTTACGTCAATATGAAATATACGAAGTGAAGCCTATCCTAATACACACCAGCAAAAATGGCCGGGGAGGATTCGTTAACTATCAACACTTGAAGAATGATGCTAAGCGACTTCTGAGTTCACAGAAAAGCGACTTCGTCGTTTCCATGTTTGTCGATTTTTTCCGATGTCCTGAAATCCCCCAAAGCGAAAGATGGAATAGGAAAACGAATCATTTGGATCAAGTGGAGGAAATGGAGAAGTGTGTGCAGGAGGATATCAATGATACGCGTTTCATTCCTTACATACAATTGCATGAATTTGAAGCATTACTCTTTGCGTCTAATGATGGATTCGCAGGCTTCTTCTCGGAAGAACAAGCCGGGAAGACACAGCAAATTATCAATTCTTATGATAATCCCGAAGATATCAATACCACTCCGGAAGGAGCACCCTCGAAGCGTCTGCTGGCTATTAAAGAAGATTACGACAAAGTTATCGAAGGGAATCTGATAGCTTTAGAAGTCGGTTTTCTCAGAATAATGGAGAAATGCCCCCGTTTTAAGGCGTGGATAGAGAAATTAATTGTATCTTGTAAAGATCAATAGAAAGAATACACCACTATTTTAGCAAGAGTTTCAAGGCCTTTTTGGGAATGACTTCTACTGAATTTGCGAAGAAACAAATGAAGAAATAAAAAATGGGGATGTGTCACAATTCTAAAATAACTATCAAATTGTTCACCGTAGGGGCGGATTGAACCCGCCCGAATGCACAAAGCAAACTATTATCGGGCAGATTCAATCTGCCCCTACAGCAGAATGATAGCCAATTTTTGTTTTGACCATCATCATGTATTACTTTCTATTTCTTCACCTTTTTACCATTAATATACAGCTCTTTCAACTCCACATCCTTTGCTCCGGTAATCAAATTACCCTTCTTCTCTACATTATTGAAACGGCTGTTGGTCACATGAATATCTTCTATGTTGATACGGTCATCATATCCTGTAATCAATACACCATATTTACTTTTCTCACTGGTTACATTATCCATATATACATGGCGCACTACGGGAGGGAAACTTCTGTCGCACTTCTCGCGGTTTTCGTATTGCAGATTGATCTTTAAAACAGCTTCGCGGCATTCGCCTACCTCCACATTACGCACATAGATATTTTCTATCACACCGCCACGGCAATTATTAGTCTTGATGCGGATTACGCGTTCCAGATTGGGGCTGTCCATCTTGCAGTTCTCTACAAACAGGTTCTTATATCCGCCCGAAATCTCACTACCTACCACTACGCCGCCATGTCCGTCTTTCATTTCGCAATTACGTACAATGATGTTTTCGCTTGGAGTGTTCCACTTACGGCCATCTGCATTGCGCCCGCTCTTGATGGCGATACAGTCATCTCCCGTATCGAATACGCAATTCTCTATCAGTACATTTTTGCTTGATTCCGGGTCACAGCCGTCACTGTTAGGTCCATGGCTGGATACCTGGACGCCACGTACCGTCAGACTTTCGCAGAATAAGGGATGGATTACCCAAAACGGTGAATTGCGTAATGACACATTCTCTATCAGGATGGTATGGCAACGATACAGATTGATAAGCTGCGGACGTAATCCGTCCTCAAAGGTCATTTGTCGTTTGTCTATCGGTGTAAATGTTTCGGCATACATCATTAATTTATCCCTGCCTCCGTTCCGTTGGGCTACCATTCCCTCTTTCCATCCGTAACGCGGACTGCCGCACATGCTCCACCAGTTCTCATTGCTTGCCTGACCATCTATCACGCCTTTACCTGTTATGGCTATATTACTTTCGCCATACGCATAGATCAATGGATGCAGATTATAGCAATCCAAACCTTCCCAACGGGTCAATACAGTGGGAGTGTACAGATACTTTTCGGGAGAGAACTTCAAATGAGCACCTTCTTCCAGATGCAGATTCACATTACTTTTCAGAGTGATGGGCCCGGTGATGAACTCGCCTGCCGGAATGATTACCGTTCCTCCACCTGCCTGACTGCAAGTAAGGATAGCCAGATTGATGGCCTCGTGGCAGAATATTTCTCCATTGTCGCCCTCCTTGGCTCCGAAGTCCTTGATATTATATACACGGTCGGGAAAAGATGGCTTCTTGATCTGCTTCTCTATCTTCTCACTTTCTTTCCAAATCTCTTGCGGTATTTGTGCGTAGGTCAGCGAAACACATGCACACATACAAAGTACACTCACTAGTTTCTTTATCATATTCATATTATTAATAAGTCAACAAATTCAAAACGTTCTTTTCGATACTGCAATATTAATGTATATAATCAGAAAAGAAGTGGATTAATTATTCGTTCTTGTGGAAATTCTAACAAAAAGAGAGAGAAAAGTGAATTGTATCTGATATTATTGTATATTCGCGCATTAATTATCTATACTCTATGAGACATCTTTTTTGTTACATACTGCTATCCTTATGGGGAATTTATGCTTCGTTGGCTAGCATTTCTGTCACTAGGGACAGCCTTTTGAATGTAGCTGCACACTCGACAAATGTATCCGGGCGGATCATGGCTTACCGGAATTTAGCAGACCTTTATTTCGAAGAACCCGAAGAAGTGGTCTATCTTCATAAAATGTATCATGCTGCCAAGGAGGCTCATGATAAGGAAAATATGCTGGATGCACTCTCTGGTTTGTCCTATACCTATGCCAAAGCCCTTCAGTTTGATTCCGTTTCGTATTATATGAACCTGATGGAAAGGACAGGTAGTATGGAAGAAACAATCCCCTACTTATCTTATCTGCGGATGAGGACTTTTGAGGTCAAAGCCAGGAATAATCGGGCGACCGAAGCTATAGCGGAAGAACTGGCTGTAATGAATGATAAGAATATAGACAAGAATAATATTTATGTACAGATAGAACAGGCCTATACCACCGGGTGCGCTTTATATAATGAAGGTAAAGCACAAGAGGCTTATCCCTTTTGGAAACGAGCTTACGAACTGTCTACCAAACTGACTTTTGAAAGAGGAAATGAGCTGCGTACTTTTGTTTTATGGAATTATGCCAGTTCCTTGAATTACCAGAATAAGGGAGAGGAATTTATTAAATATATAGAGGAACTTCGCCAGTTGTATAAGAATAATTATGAGCGATATTATGTTTGCCAGCGTCCTTTTTATAATATAGATGTAAGGTATCTACAATGTTATACTGCCCTGTTCATGGCTATAAATAAACTGCCGGAAGATAAAATCAACTATTATTTCGGTTTAATCAATGAGATGCGTCCCCGAATAACGAAGGATGTTGATAAATACAATTGCTTTTTGGCTATGAATAACTATTATCTTCATAAGGAAGATTATCCCAATGCTTTAGCTACAAATGATAGTTTGATAAAATATGCTTGGATGATTAGCCCGTCTAATGTTCCCGGTCTGTTGGAAATCAGTTCGCAGATATATGAGGCTATGGGAAACTATAAAGATGCTTTCAGACACCATAAATATTATACCCAGGTACAAGATTCACTTACTTCTTCTGAATTTAAGGAACAGTTGGGCGAACTGCAAGTGAAGTATGAAATAGATAAATTGAATTATGAGAACTCAACATTGGCAAATAAGAACAAGCGGATCTTGCTTATTGCACTATCTTCCGTACTGTTTTTGGTGATAGGTGTGTGCGTTTATTTGTATTACGACTTGAAGCGTGAAAGGCGCATGAAGAAGAAACTGAGTGAACTGAATAAAAAAGCGGGCGAAAGTGAGAAGTTGAAAACTGCTTTTGTCAATTCGATGTGCCATGAGATTCGTACCCCGCTGAATGCCATAGTCGGCTTTTCGGGCATCATAACGGATGATACTTTGGGAAACGATGAAGCGATGAAAATGGAATATTATAATCTCATAACAGTCAATGCCCAGGTACTTGCATCGTTGATAGATCACTTGCTTGTAGTGGCAAATCTGGATTCTTCCGAGGAACTTCTCCCTTGCGAAAGAACGGATATAAAAAATATATGCAGGCAGGAGATGGAGAAAGTAAAGAGACAGGCAAAACCGGAAATAACTTATCGTTTGGAGTTGCCCGATGAAGAGATCTTTATCTCCACCAATGAACAATATCTTTCATTGGTTATTGAAAACCTGCTGAATAATGCCAATAAGTTTACTGAAAAAGGAAGCGTCTCATTGGGTATATGGTTGGATAAAGCACAGAGCCGACTAAAGATAAGCGTAACGGATACGGGATGCGGCATTCCTCTTGAGAAACAGGAAGTGGTTTTTCAACGCTTCTCTAAGTTAGATGAATATGCTCAGGGCAACGGATTAGGATTGTATCTTAGCCGGTTAATTGTTACGCGCTTGTCGGGGAGTATCTCTGTAGATCCTGCATATACGGATGGTGCCCGGTTAATCATTTATCTGCCTGTTTAAATTTTTCCCCTGACATCGGTTGATTCGGAATTAACCGATGTCAGGGGAAGACAGGCTTATAGCATTGCCGTATCACTCAGCAACTGATAGATGCCGCTTATGATTCCTAAGGCAAATATACCCGCTACGCAAATCAGCAAACTGGCGCGCATCGGTGCACCTGTACGGAAATGTGCGATAGGTTCGTCATTAGGAGTAATGAACATGGTCTTTACAATCAGCAGGTAGTAATACAAGGAAATAATGGTGTTAACCAAAGCAATAAATACAATGAGATAATAACCGCTATGGAATGCCGCCATAAAGACAAAGAACTTACTGAAGAATCCTGCAAACGGCGGAATACCTGCCAATGAGAACAAAGCCAGAGTCATCACCATAGCCAGTTTCGGATTGCTCTTGTAAAGCCCGTTATAGTCTTCACGTTCCACCATGCCGTGCGTATGTTGTTCGATGGTATTAATAACTCCGAACACAGCCAGGTTGGCAGCAATATATACTACTATATAATATACCAGTGATGCCATTCCCTGCGGCGTACCTGCCAAGACAGCCAGCATAATGTATCCGGCTTGCGAAATACTACTGAATGCCATGAATCGTTTCAGATTGCTTTGACGGATGGCAAACAGGTTGGCAACCGTTATGGTAATCACAATCACGATGCACAACATTTCGCTCCATTGTTCCACCATCGGGCCGAATACTTTCACCAGAATAGACATCAGTGCGAAAGCTGCCGCACCTTTGGAGATAACAGACAGATAAGCGCCTACAGAGGTAGGTGCACCCTGATAGGTATCGGCTGTCCACAAGTGGAAAGGAACGAGGCTCAACTTGAATGCCAGTCCCGAGAAGAAGAATACCAATGCAAGGATTTGCAGCGGGCTTCCGGTCAGTCCGGCAGGAATATCTGTAAAGTACAGCGTACCTACTGTTCCGTAAATCATAGAGACGCCATACAGGAAGATGCCGCTGGAGAACAGTGCCGAAAGGATAAACTTGGCTCCGGCTTCTGCACTATGGCCTTTATATTTATCGAATGCCACCAGGCATGCCATAGGTACCGTTGCCAGTTCCAGCCCCAGGAAGAACAACAGGAAGTGTCCGGCACTTATCATGAAATACATACCCAGCAAGGTGCTGAGGGTAAGAATATAGAATTCGCCTTGTTTGTGGCGGGTATCTTCACGTTTCAGCCAGGTGTCGGCTTGGAGGAATACCAATATCGTGCCTATGGTGAGGATACTTTTCAGTACGGATGCCATAGGGCTGGAATGATACATGCCGCCAAATAGGGTGACTTCCTCCGGCCATAGGTTTGCCAATAGTTGGATAGTCAACAAGATGCATGCCATAGGACGTAGCCAGTGGCGTTGCTGTGCGGCCAAAAACAGGTCTAACAGGAACATCAGAATAAAAACGGCTGTCAGGCTCAGTTCTGCGTGCATATGGAGTATTGCAGTTATGTCCATCATCTTTATTTTTTAATTTTTAATTCTCGATTTTTAATTGACCAATTGACTTATTATTGGTTCTACACTATTGCTTATCATATCGCTCATCCAGAACGGTGCCAATCCCAGTCCTGCTACACAGGCGATGAGGCAGATTACCGCTACCCGTTCATCCCATGTGGCATCGGTCAGCTTTAAATGTTCGGGATTCAGTACTTTGCCATAAAGAATCTTGCCGACCACGCGAAGGATATAAACCGCTGTGATTACAATACTTGTGGTCGCCACCAGCGTACATACACGGTGGAAAGTATCATCATTTTGGAATGAACCAACGAATACGGTCATCTCGGCAACGAATCCACTCAATCCCGGCAGTCCCAGATTGGCAAGACCGGCAATCACATAGCCTACGGCAAGGAAAGGCATTATCTTCATCAATCCTCCCATTAGGCGGACGTCACGAGTGTGGGTACGTCCGTAGATCATACCGATAAGGGCGAAGAACAAAGCCGTCATCAAGCCGTGGCTCAACATCTGTAGAATGGCTCCTGTGCATGAGGTACGCGTCATCATCAGAAGGGCAAACAGCACCAGTCCGCAATGGGATACGGATGAATAGGCATTGATATATTTCAAGTCGGTCTGTACCACGGCGCTGAATGCACCGTAAACTACGGAAATGGTAGTCAGTATCAGGAATACGTCTCCCCACATGGCAGCGCCTTCAGGCATCAGGTACATGGCGATACGGAAACATCCGTAGCCTCCCAGTTTCATCAATACTCCGGCGTGAAGCATGGAAACGGCAGTCGGTGCGGAGGCATGACCGTCGGGACTCCATGTATGGAAGGGGAACAAGGCGCCCAGTACTCCGAAGCCCAGGAAGATAAGCGGGAAGAAGATGCGTTGCATTTCATGAGGAATATGCAGCTTGGCAATTTCCAGCAGGTTCATGGTTTCGCCGCCTGCACCATAGAAGATGCCGAGGATACCGATCAGCAGGAAGGCGGAACCTCCCATCAGCATCAGGGTCAGCTTCATGGCTGCGTATTCTTTGCGTCCGCTTCCCCATACGCCGATCAACAGGTACATCGGGATCAAGGCTACTTCATAGAACATGAACATGGTGAACAAGTCTGTAGAAATAAAGAAGCCGAACACTCCCAAACTTAATAAGGTGAACCACATAAAATATTCTTTGGTAAGCGGTTGCAGCTTCCATGAAGCGAAAGTGCCGGTAAAAACAATGATGGAACTGAGCAGCAACATGGCTACCGAGATACCGTCTACGCCTACCGAGTAGCATATATGGAGGGGTGCATACCAAGACGTGCTGGCAGTGAAAAGCATTTCTCCCGTAGCACCTGCCTGGCGTAACCCAATGTAATCAATGGTGAGGTAGACGGACAAAGCCAGCAACATAGAAGCGCCTGCCACCATCACCCCACGGACTTGATTGACGCTGCGCGAAGCCCAAAGCCCCGCGAGCATCAACAAAGGAACTATAATGAAAAAACTTAGTATGTTCATCTTTATACTTTATTATTCGTTTTGCTTGTAGGGGCGGATTGAATCCGCCCGATAACATTTTCTTTTATTGTATACGGGCGGATTGAATCCGCCCCTACGGATGATGTTAAATCAGTAATATCAGCGTCAGTATCAATGCTCCTGCCAGGAACCAAATGCTGTATTGCTGTACATTTCCGCTTTGCATATCTCTTATTTCATCGGCAGTGGCATGCGTGCCCCATGCGGTGAAGTTAAAGAACTGGTCGATAACGTGGCGGTCCCACCAAGCTATCGGGGTGCTGATGCAGCGGAAGATTATTTTCTTGGTTACGAACAGCCAGGCTTCGTCTATATAGAAACGATGATAGGCCGCTGTATGCAGGCTTTGGAATGTATGCGCCAACCGGTCGGCAATGGGCTGTTTCTTGCCTGCGTATATCCAGGTGGCAAGGGCAATAGACAGCACGGCGATGATGATGCTCGTTGTGGCTACCTGCATATCCAGATGGATGGCGTATGGCTCACCGTTACTGCTGACAAGTTCGCCGAAAGGGATGAAACCTGCTACGCAAGTCACGGCTGCCAGGAATATCAAGGGGATGGTCATGGCGAAAGGTGCTTCATGAGGAGTATGTGCATCCGGGCGGACACATGGGTCCGCCCCTACGGTGGCATGGGTTGCTGTAGGGGCAGACCCGTGTGTCTGCCCTTTCCATTCTCCATTCCAAAAAATGCAATAATACAATCGGAACATATAGAATGCCGTCATTGCAGCAATTCCCGTCATAATCCATCCCATTGCCGGACTGAATTGGAAGCAAGCCGTCAGAATCTCATCTTTAGAGAAGAAACCGGAGAACGGCCAGATGCCCGAAATAGCCAGACAGGCAATCAGGAAGGTCCAATGGGTAATCGGCATATATTTGCGAAGTCCGCCCATTGCGCTCATTTCATTACTATGTACCGCATGGATAATGCATCCGGCTCCCAGGAACAACAACGCCTTGAACATGGCATGAGTGAACAGGTGGAACATAGAAGCCATATATCCCAATCCTCCTTCGTGCGGATTCATAGAGGTACAAACTCCCAACGCCACAATCATAAATCCGATTTGGGAGATAGTGGAGAAAGCAAGTACACGTTTTATATCACTTTGTACACAAGCCACACTGGCTGCATAGAAGGCGGTAAATGCACCGATATATGCTATCCAGTGAAGTACGTCGGGCGCATATCCTATAAACAACGGGAACATACGTGCTACTAAATAAACACCTGCCACCACCATGGTTGCAGCATGGATCAATGCACTGACCGGAGTAGGGCCTTCCATCGCATCCGGCAACCAGATGTGCAACGGGAACATGGCACTCTTACCGGCACCACCCACAAACATCAGTCCTAATGCTAGCGGAATCATGGCTCCGGCAGCAACTAAAGCTCCAGTAACAGGAGTAAAGGAGAATGTTTCCGCATAATACCCATAAATCAGAATACCGATCAGAAAGCCCAAATCGGCAAATCGGGTTACTATAAATGCTTTCTTGCTGGCTGCTATCGCTTCTTTCTTTGTGTAATAGAAACCGATAAGCAGATAAGAACTTACACCCACCAACTCCCAGAACACATACATTTGGAAGATGTTAGTCGCTACCACCAGTCCCAGCATGGACATGGTGAACAAACTAAGGAAGGCATAGTAACGTTGGAAACCTTTTTCGCCCTTCATGTATCCGAATGAGTAGATATGTACCATCAGGCTGACGGTAGAAATAACGACCAGCATCATTACGGATATGGGATCGAGCATGATACCCATATTGATATGCAGGTTGGTGGTGAAAGGCAACCACTCAAAATTATAGGGCATGAGGGTAGGGAAGATGCCTTCTGCCGTACGTCCGCCTGTGAAATAATGGAAGGCGGTGAGGTAGGAAAGCAACGCCACTCCTGCCAGTGAGGCGGTGCCGATGGCTCCTGCCAGCCCGTTCTTCATGCGCATACCCGCCAGTCCCAGTATCAGGAAACTGAGGAAAGGCAGGATGAGGATTAGTATTGTATATTCCATAATCAATTCTTCATTTCATTTAAGTTCTTCACTTGGATATTGCGTATGTTGCGATAGATATTGATAATAATCGCAATAGCTACTGCTGTCTCTGCCGCACTCACACCGATGGCAAACAAGGCAAAGAAGAAGCCTTCCAGTTCGCCGGGAAAGAGATAACGGTTGAATACTGCGAAGTTTATATCGACAGAATTCAGTATCAGTTCCACGCTGATAAGCATGGCCAACAGATTGCGGCGGGTGAAGAAACCATAGATGCCCGCAAACATCATAAAGGTGGAAACCACCAGGTAATACTCCATATGTACCATAAATCTTATTCTTTTAAATTATCACGCTTCAGGACTTTCGCCCAGCGCGTGGGCTGGTTATCTTTTTCTTGCGATCATGATTCCTCCTACGATGCAGGCAAGCAACAAAATGCTGATTACCTCGAATGGCAGGATATATTGATATTTCCCCATCCCCATCAGTGCATGGCCGATGGTACGTACATCCAGTTCCCCGGGAACAAAGTGCGAGGGCAGGAATTGATTCTTCAGCATGACGAACAGACAGATAGCCAATCCCGCTATGGTGGAGATTGCTCCGGCTACCATCTTTCCGTTTTTCAGTTTCTCGGCCTTGTCTCCCTGTGAAGAAGTCAGCAAGATGCTGAATACATAAAGCACTGTAATACCGCCGGCATAAATCAGCAACTGCACGGCTCCCAGAAAGGAGTAGTTCAGTTCAAAGTAGATGCCTGCCGTACCGAACAATACAAATAGCAGGTAAGTAGCCGCACGCAGGATGCGCGAGGTAGTAACCGCCAGTACCGAACAGACAGCGATAAACAACGCTAGTACAATAAATACAATAAGTTGTAGTGTCATAATATCGTTTGTTTTTTATTTTTTGTTCAAGGTGAGAACCAGTTTGCTACGGTCGAACACGGCATTCTCAAACTCGGTATCAAACCGGATGGCGTCGTGCGGACAAGCATTCACACAGAGCTGGCAGAACATGCAGGCTCCCAGGTCGTACTCATATTTCACCAATACTTTTTTCTTCTTACCTGTTTCTTCGTCTGTCACCGATTCACTCGTTATGTGGATGGTGTCATTGGGGCAAGCCATCTGGCAGAGTCCGCAGGAAATACATTTATTATTACCGTTTTCGTCTGTCGGCATCATCAGCCGTCCGCGGAAGCGGGGAGAGATCTCCAATGTTGCACGGTTTTCGGGATATTGCTCGGTCACCTTGGGAGTGAAGAACTCCCGTCCTGTCACTTTCATTCCGGTGAGCAATGTTCCGATACCGTGCATTAAGCCTCCTATATATGAACGTTTTTCTTCTTTCATCAGAAATGCAATTTAAATACAACAATAATCACCATCAGCAACAGGTTGCACAAACCTATCGGAACCAGGTATTTCCATTCCAGTGTCAGTATCTGGTCGATACGCAGGCGGGGGAATGTCCATTTAATCCACATCAGCAGCCATACCACGAAGAAGGACTTGCCAAAGAACCAGATGAAACCGGGGATATAATCCATTACGGTATTGAATCCGTCCAGTCCGGGGATATGCAAGGGCATCCATCCACCCAGGAAGATGGTTGCGGCTACGGCGGCGATGATAAACAGGTTCACAAACTCTGCCACATAGAACAGGCCGAAGTGCATACCTGAATATTCTGTATGGTATCCGGCGGTCAATTCACTTTCTGCTTCGGGCAAGTCGAATGGACCACGGTTCACTTCTGCATTTCCGGCTATCAGATAGATAACAAATGCGATGAATGCAGGAATATGTCCTTTAAAGAGGAACCAGCCGTCTGCCTGGCGCTCTACAATTTCGCTGAGTTGCATGGTGTCGGTCAGGACTACGATCGTAAGGATACTCAGTCCCACGGACAGTTCATAACTGATCATCTGTGCACCGCTTCGCATGGCGCCAATCAATGAATATTTGTTGTTGGAACTCCAACCTGCCAGCAAAATACCTACTACACCGATGCTGGATGCTGCCATCAGGAAGAAAACACCTACATTAAAGTCTAGCACTTCCATACCTCTGTTGATGGGAAGGCAACTGAATGCCATGATGGAGGCGAGGATGACAATGTAGGGCGCCAGGTTGTACAGGAATTTATCGGCGTGGCGGATGGTGATGATTTCTTTAATCAACATCTTGAATACATCGGCAAACACCTGTATGGTTCCGTAAGGTCCTACACGCATCGGGCCCAGGCGGCACTGGAAAGCGGCGCACACTTTACGTTCCATGAAAATCATGATGATAGCAATGACTGCATATGTCAACATAATACATACGCCGATTGCTATGCATTCTATGAGTACTGCCAGTCCCTCGGGCATAAAGGAGGTGAGCAGTGAGTGTACCCATTGGGTTACTATACTAAAATCGAACATAATTATTAGTGGTTAGTGGTTAGTGATAAATGGTGAATGAGTTGGCGCCATTGTTCCTCAGGCATTAATCATTAACCACTTATCACTAACCGTTATTATCTATCTGTCAATATCCGGTACTACATAATCCACCGTTCCACCGATCGCAATCAAATCGGCAATCTTGGAGTTGCGGCACATCGTCTCCATGGCCGATACCAGCGGCAAACCGGTAGCACGGAATTTTAAACGATATGGGAATTTATCTCCCCGGCTCTCCAGATATACGCCGAATTCTCCACGACTACCCTCTACGGCAGTGTAATAATTGCCTTCCGGCACGCGGATAATCGGTTTCATCTTCTCTTGGAAATTGCCTTCCGGAATGTTATCTATCAATTGTTCTATGATATTCATACTTTCCAGTATTTCATCCATGCGCACCATGTAACGGGCAAAGCAATCGCCTTCCGTATAGACAATCTCTTTAAAGTCTACTTTGCCATACATAGCATACGGATGGCGTTTGCGCACATCGCAAGCCCAGCCGCTGGCACGTCCTGTACCTCCGGTTGCTCCGAATGAAATGGCATCCTCTCTGGACAGAACTCCTACACCCTTCAAGCGCTCCTGGGCAATGACGTTTCCGGTGAATACTTCATGGTATTCCTTCAATATAGGACGCAGGTAAGCGATAAACTCCTTTACTTTCTGTACGAAGTCCGGGGCAATATCCGCTTGCACGCCGCCTATGGTGTTGTAATTCTGTATCAGTCGTCCGCCGGTAGTTGCTTCGAATATATCCAATATTCTTTCGCGGTCGCGGAAACCATAGAAGAAAGCTGTCAGAGCACCCATATCCATGCAAAGGCAGGAGAAGAACAGCAGGTGGGAATCAATACGTTGCAATTCATCCATAATGGTACGGATATATTGCACGCGTTCACTAACTTCCACTCCCATGGCTTGCTCAATGCACATGCACAAGGCATGGCGGTTCTGATGTGCGCCCAGATAATCCAGACGGTCAGTCAATGCCAAGGTTTGGGGATAGGTGAGGCTTTCGCACATTTTCTCAATGCCCCGGTGGATGTATCCGCAATGCACATCCAACTTCTTGATAATTTCACCTTCCAGGGAAACACGGAAGCGGAGTACACCGTGGGTTGCCGGGTGTTGAGGGCCTATATTAATAATGTATTCATCTTCCTCAAAGATGGTTTCACGCTTTTCGATGACACTACCGTCATGCTGTATTTCCATATATTGTGTAGTGTCCACGGGTTCCTCGTTGGTCATGCGTAGCGGGTTGAGGCTTTCGTCAAAGTCTTTACGCAGGGGGAAACCTACCCAGTCATCGCGCAGGAACAGGCGGCGCATATCCGGATGTCCCACAAAGCGGATGCCATAATAATCATATACTTCGCGCTCATTGAATTCGGCGCCTTTCCATATATCGGAAACACTGGGAAGTTCCGGTTTCTCACGGTCGGTGGTGCGGGTGCTGAGCACCATGTTTTCTCCTGTGTTCGTATTTTCCAGATGATAGACTACTCCCAAACCTTCTTCGCCCCAGTCCATTCCGGTCAGGCTGCGCAGAAAGTCCATATGTTTGCCTTGCCGCAGGTTGAGCATTTCCTCATGCAGTTTTCCGGCAGGTATTTCTATTCTCTCACTCATGCTTCTTCAGAGGTTTGCGGTTTATCTTCCTTGCGGTTTACTCCGCCAAAGAATTTTTCCAGTTTAACTTTACGTTGCAATTGTATCATGCCGTACAGCAGGGCTTCGGGGCGTGGCGGGCATCCGGGGATATATACATCGACGGGCAGAATCTTGTCCACACCGTTCAGTACATGATAAGATTTCTTAAACGGTCCGCCGCTGATGGCGCATCCGCCTACGGCGATAACGTATTTAGGATCGGCCATCTGGTCATACAGACGTTTCAGTACCGGAGCCATCTTATGGGTAATGGTTCCTGCCACCATAATCATATCTGCCTGGCGCGGACTGGCACGTGCTACTTCAAACCCGAAACGGGCAAAATCATACCGGGCAGCACCCACTGCCATGAATTCAATGCCGCAACAGCTTGTGGCAAACGTAAGCGGCCACAATGAATTGCTGCGTCCCCAGTTAATGAGGTCGTCCAAACAGCCCACCAGCACATTGGCGCCACCTTCGTTAAGCTGTTTGACCATGTTCTCCAAATACTCATTATCTTTGAAGTCTTCATAAGGGATAGACTTTATGGTTGGTTTCTTTACTTCCATTCCAACGCTCCTTTCTTCCAGGCATAAGCCAGACCCAAAACCAATACTACTAAAAAGAAGAGAATACTGACAAGGCCGTACACTCCCAAATCCTGTACCACAACTGCCCAGGGAAACAGAAATACCGTTTCCACATCGAACATCAGGAAGAGGATGGCAAACAGATAGTAACCTACCTTGAATTGCATCCACGACCGTCCGCGTGTGGGAATACCGCATTCATAGGCTTCCCCCTTTTGCGGGTTGTATGAACGGGGAGAGATAGCACGGGCAATACCCAATGCTACGGCAACTAAAGCAATTGCCGTCAAGATAACGACAACTAATAATGTGAAATACATATCTAAACTTTTTTTGATTAGACAAACAAGAATATATGAACCTACTTATAAAACGCTTATTATAAGGATTCTTACTCAGCAGAAGGCTGAAAGTATGTTAAATCTTAAATGATAATTCGCCGAAGCGCGTAGATGTAGTAATCCACCGCATTCGTGTGAAGCGAATAAAAGGAAGGAGAAATTATATGATTTGTTTGTAGCTCTTGCTTCAGATGCTCGTTCAGAGTGGTCAGCAAGCGTGCAATGCACTTGAATTTTGAAGTATTCGGATTATCAAGCGACATGGCAATCTGTGGAACATCGGCAAAGTTGTTTGTAAATATGAAGTCTACTGTTCTTTTGCACGGATCTTGCTGTTGCTGATAACAGGAGGTATTCGGATGATAATTTGTTGCCTCAAATGTATAATGATCCTGTCCTACTGTTACTATAAACAATAGGAAAAAGAGGATATATACAACTGATTTTAGCATATTGTTCATCTTGTCATCCTTTTATGAGGCTGCAAAGATAGACAATTTATTGAAGCTCCATTGAGGAAAATTGGATTTTTTATGTATAAAAATCGTTATCATAAGTAAATACCGGTGCTTCTTTCCATAAAAGACAAAGTCAATCAAAGAATTTTAAGAGGATTGTAATAGGAAAATTTAATGTAAAGAGTTCAACATAAATAAAATCATAGTCGAATGTATCTCCATCCTCTCTTGAGAGGGGCAGGGGTGTGTGAATGGCATTGACGTATCCCATTCGTAAGTATTTTATATAATAGCCTGGATACTAGATACTTATTTACTTAAAATATTCAACAAAAATGGGGTTCTCTTCAGAAGAGATCCCCATTGTGCTGCAAAGATAGCTATAATTCCGTAATCTGAAAATTTTCGCTGCAAAAAAGTACTCCTAAGTGGCAAAGAAGAGATCATTGTTTGTCGGAATTGTATGAAATTTAGTCTGTATATATCATAATATCAGTTGCTTATGTAAGGTTGGGGATCTCTTCTGAAGAGAACCCCAAAAAAGAAATGAAATTTGGTGGCTTATCTGAGTCTCATCTTTCAGGGGAATGAATCGTTAATTGTAATGTTTTGATGGAAATAAATAGTAATGTGGAGCTTGGAACTCAGCTGCTCCCTCTAAAAGATCAAAACATAACGAGCAAGGCGCCTAAGTTACTGCTAAGCAGTTCAATCGCTTTCAGCTCAGACCCGGGGTCAAATCAAGGAGTCGCGTCGTTGATGGGGGAAGGAAAAGAATACTCTGACGGTAAGTGGTATTATCTGTTCCTGCATAACAAAGAACTCAAACGCTATATTGAGATCTTTACCGGTAAGAAAACCGTCATAGTTAAAACCCAATCGGGAGTCGAAGAAGAGAGGCGTTTTTGTTTTAAGGTATTCTCCTACACTACTGCCGATCATAAGAAACGCTTTGAAAAATGCCCTTATAGTAAGGAAGCATATGCCGAACGTCGTGAATCTGCCCTTGCCGTGAGGGAAGCTTTCGCGACAGGTTCTACACAGAAGCTGAATGCTTTAACGAATGAAAAAGAAATCATAGGTGATGGCTATCTGTTTGTCTGTGCTCCTTTGGAAGAATTGAACCTTATCCTGGTCAATATGACTCCCCGGCAATATCTTGCAACTAATTACAAGTCTTATAGTGCGGCAGTGATCCCTCACAGGCAGATGGAAGAATTCATCTATCTGTATGAATCCATGCCTTACAATATTGAGCTGATGGAGCGTCCTTTGGAGGACTATATCCAGAAGAAGCAGAAGATCCGCATCACGAGTGGCATCTTCAAGGGGAAAGAGGGTTGCATCATGCGTCTGCACCGGAACACCAAACTTGTGTTTGCTTTTGGGAATATGACGGTTGCTATCAGTTATCTTCATGCGTTTCCATTTGAAAAGATTGATTAGTTTTTAATAAGCCATCCATACGCCCTGATGGACGATGGATGGCCGGTAGAGTTACAGATGCAACCAGGGTTGCAAATCTGCATATTCAGCAGTGACATTCAGACATGGACAGGCTTTTAGCGGATTCAAGTCATGATGCCCGACAATCAAGGCAGACGGATAGCTTTCGTGCAATGCCGTCAAGAGGGTTCGGAGTGCGGCGCGTTGTTCGGGCGTGCGGGTGTCCTTCGGAGTTTTACCATCGGAAGCCAGACCGCCTATATAGCATACACCGATACTGTGACGGTTATGGTTCCTGCAATGGACACCGGCCATTTCCGGTGCCCGTCCAGTTTCTACCGTTCCGTCTGTAGGCACCACATAGTGATAGCCACAGCAGCTCCAGCCGCGTGAACGGTGATAACGGTCGATGTCCTTACATCGCAACTTGCAGCCCTCCCTGTTGGCGGAGCAGTGAACTACAATAAGAGTGATCTTGCGCATTGTCTTTAAAGGTTACCGCTTATTGCACCACCGGCAGCACCGGTCAGCAGCAGTTCAAAGACACGGACCACGTAAAGGATTACGTTCTTCCAGTTGATTTTCATACTTTTCGTTTTTAAGAGAATGATAATTAGTAATTTCATAATTGAACGGCATTATTTAAAGCTTGGCGGCATTCTCACCGGCATTGTCCGAAGATGTTCTGCCTTTTGCGGCATCCAGATCCACCGTACTTTCGCCGGACTTTTCGGCTTTCAGGGTAGCTGCCTGTGCTATGCGGCTGCTCACCACATTGAATGTGGCACGAGAGCGCAGGTTCTCAAAGTCCTCTCCCGGTGTGAATACGATGTTGACGGCGTTGATGTTGCCTTCTGTGAATTGTTTCAAGCTTTCCGCACCTTCCGAAGTCAGAGAGAGCCAGAAGTTACCCAGCTCTGCCAGTTGCACTTTTTTGCCTTCCAGAAGCATTTCTATCAGGCATTCGCACATGTCGGCTATTACGCCTTTCACCGTTCCGCGGGTGAACACGCCATTGTGGTCGGCAATGTGTTTTACAAACTTGCCGAACGGCATTATTTCTGAGATTTGAGGCTTGGCATAAGCCTTCGGGGATGCATCGATGTTCACAGGATTGCCCATCATAAATACGCTGTAATTGATCATAATTATATAAATATTAAAAGGTTTATTGTCATGGGGATGTTCGTTCATCCTTCCGACACGACAAAGGTAATACGGGAAAATGCGGAATAAAATTCTGTTGATAATCGTTTACTAACTATTGACTTTCCATTGATATCCCGTTGACATTTCATTGACTTATGGATGATAAAGAAAGCGCTAGTATTACTTTCCATATCTATGGAGGCAGTAACCAGATACTTCCCAATGCCACTACTGCCACTCAGAATTTTTATGGCGGTCGTGCCTTGCAGGATAAGCCAGACGGGGGAAAAGACATGGATGATCTCCTTGCATCGGTAGCGGCCCGTCTCTCTGTATATATTAATAAGGTGGAGGATGTGGAACTCTATCTGTCGCAGATTGTAGAATGTGCCAGTGCTGCCGAGTTGGCTAAAGTCATCATCAATATGGCGGAACGGGAACCGAACATCACTCAGGAACTGATTGTGAAGGAAAAATTCATATCCTTGTTTCTTTCCATCACCCCCAAGTTTACATCGGGCAAGAGTATTGACAATATTCGTGCACGCATCAATGATGCTTGGGCTAAGCGTCCGAAAAGACGGAACTAAATTTACTAAAATCTACAGAACGTATGTATCCCTTTTTTATGATACCACCCAGTATCCTGACTGCCGCAATGGTAGCGGTGGGCAGATGTGTGGGCAATAATATTCTGCCTTTCTTTACCACAGGAGATAAGTTGAAACCCGCAGGCGATGAACTGAAGAACGTGAACATGGACGAGTTGGTGAAAGAATTGGTTCAGAAAATAAAAGGGCAATCACCTGAAGTGGTGAAGGCAATAGAAAATATCGGCAGGGAAGAAACTGTATTTGATGCCACCGATTCCATCTATTTTGACCAGATAGCCGCTGCACAGGAATTTCTGAACGAGAACCACAATGCAGATCTTGCACGTGTTCAGCGGCTGTTGCAGAAGATGATTCCTGAGCGGTATTATGATGCCATAGCGCAGTTGAAGGAGCACCAGGATTCGGCTGTAATCTATAATATTTATGGTGGTCAGCATCTTCATGCGCCAAACGCCAGAGAGGTGGAGCAAAACTGGGAGAAAAAATGAAGTTAACTTCATTGGCCAAGTAAGTTAAGTTAGTTGGGTAAGTAAGTTAAGTTACTTGGCGGTTTAAGTCAACTTATTTTTCTTGGGGAGTTAAGGCTAATTTTTAATTTGAATACTAAGTGTGCTACAAAAAGATTGGCAACCATTTAAAATTGCAATTTAAAAGGATGGGTATTGGATATGGACATTAACATTAACAGGTTCTTCGAAGCTATAGATTATGAACTGTTACTGAGGGTGGTAAGTCTTTATATAAAGGAGAAGTTGGTTCTTTACATAAAGTGAAGTTAGAAAGCAAAAGTTTGAAAAAATCTCCTTTGATTATCTAGGTTATATCTTCTGCTTCTGGGTGGTAGTGAATCTGAGGAGTTATAAGTCTTTTACGGTATTCTTGCTGGGTATCAGTAAGAAGTCGAGGGTGAAAATCTACTAATCTATAAGGTTGTGGAATTTATCGAGCAAAACGATGATTAGTTTTGAATAATTTGCGGGTGTGTCAATTCTCAAATAATGAGATGGATAAACTATTATGCTAAGTTTAACAAGTTGGAGTTCAGAAAAGTAATGCATGTACTGAATGAATGTCTATTTCGCTGTATGAAATTTGAACGTAAGAGCCTGGGAGCTTTTAGTACCGCTATTAGATCGCTAGGAATTACAGTTCAAAACGCCAAGTTTTATTTATTTACGGGGTGTATAGATATTGTTTGTGTATAATGATAGTTTGTTTGGCTGATAATTAATGAAAAACCAAGTACAAAGAATCCTGTGATGGGAGATTGGCAAGTATGGTTTCAAGAGAAGGGAATGGAAAGTCCTTCTGCTTAATTATCTATGATTATTTTATGTTACTAATTATCTATAGTGTATAACTGATTGAGGTTTACTTTATTTATGACTTCTGTTCCTAATGTTAAAATGAATTTTTTGTTGAGTGTTGTATATCAGATCCTTGCTTTGTTTCTACCTTTTATTACAGCACCTTATGTGTCACGTGTCCTTGGTGCAGATGGCATTGGTATTTATAGCTATACTTATTCTGTTCAGATGTATTTTTCTATGTTTGCTACATTAGGCACAGCATCTTATGGCGCACGAGAAATAGCTCGTGCGCGTAACAATCATCAACGTTTTAGTCAACTTTTTTGGGAGATAGAAACATTAGCTGTGATAACTTCTTTCATTAGTATAATAATATGGGGAGGATGGATATATTTTCAGATACAATATCAGATTATTTATCTTGTTTTTACGATGTCACTTGTTGGTACGATGTTAGATATATCATGGCTCTTTACTGGGTTAGAGAAGTTTAAATATATTGTTTGTCGTAATACTATTATTAAATTGATAGGTGTTATGCTTATTTTCCTTTTTGTGAAAGAAAAAGACGACTTGTTGCTCTATATTTTTCTGATGACATTTACAAATTTAGTTGGAACATTATCAATGTGGATTTATATTCCTAAGATTGTGTTGAAACCTGATTTTAGCCATTTTAGTATAGTTCGGCACATTCGTGAAACATTGATTTATTTTGTGCCTACTATTGCCGCATCGTTATATACTATTCTCAATAAAGTTCTTATTGGAGCCATTTCTAACGATCCAAGAGAAAATGGTTATTATGAGCAAGCTGATAAGATTATTAATATGTCAAAGATGTTTGTATTTATAGCTCTTAATAGTGTTATTGGGGTCCGTATGTCTTATCTTTTTGCTGAGGATAAAATAGAAGAAATACACCAACGTATCTACCGATCTGTTGATTATGTTTTTTTTGTAGGTGTTGGCATTGTTTTTGGACTTGTGGGAGTGTCCGGCCGCTTTGTTCCTTGGTTTTTTGGTTCAGGTTTTGAAAAAACAGCAGCGCTTATTCAATTGCTTAGCCCTATTATTCTTATTGTTGCTATAAGTAATGTCCTTGGATCTCATTATTATACTCCTGCTGGATTACGTGCAAAAAGTGCACGTTTTATTATTTATGGTGCCATACTTAATTTATTTATTAGCTATTTTTTGATTTCATTTTATCAAAGTTATGGAGCGGCTATTTCATCTCTTATATCTGAATCTGTTGTCACAATACTTTATTTTAAATATTGTGATAATTACTTGGAAATAAGTATGGTATTGAAACTTCTGTGGAAGAAGATAATTGCTGGAGTAGTTATGCTCTTGGTCATCTGTATAATAAATAATTTGATAAGTCTAAATTCATTGGCGGTTGTCTGTGAAATTATATTGGGAGCAGTTACTTATTGTATACTACTTGTTGTGTTAAGAGATACATTTGCAGATTTTCTTTTTAGAGGGCAGATATTAAATAGAATACAAACAAAATAATATGTTACCTATAAAAATGAAACTTCCGGAAAGTTTTTTGGAGGAAGAGGAAAGATGTTGCTATATAGTGACGCATGAGATGAAGAAAGTGTGGGCTGTAGAGTTGGATCTTCTTTGTCAGTTTCAATTGGTGTGTAAAAAGTATGGTTTGCGTTATTGCGTAGATGGTGGAACAATGTTGGGAGCTGTACGGCATAAAGGCTTTATCCCTTGGGATGATGATATTGATGTTGTAATGTTGCGTAACGATTATGATAAATTATGTACAGTTGCGTCTAACGAATTTGAAAATCCATATTTTTTTCAAACTCAAGAAACAGATCCGGGATCTATGCGTGGGCATGCACAATTGCGTAATAGTGAAACTACAGGGATTCTTAAAGATGAAATGAATGGTCGCTTTTCGTTTAATCAAGGTATTTTCCTTGATATTTTTCCGCTGGATTCACTCCCTTCTGATAATGATGAATTTATTAAATATGTTAAAAATGTTCACTATTTAAATAAGAAGGCCCATAAATGTGCTAACTATAGTTTTCGATATATGTCAAGTAAAAACCTGTTAAAACGACCAATTAAATCACTATATCATAAGCTTAGGTTTTTATTTGCTAATGACAGTGTTGGGGCAATCCAACATTATACTTCTTTTCAAAATGAACTTATACGATATAAGGGATTGGATTCTGAATATGTAGCAAAACTTTGTTTTACGCCATTCGAAAAACGACTTCGTTGGAAAAAATCGTGGGTTATTGAAACGAAGGAAATAACTTTTGAAATGCTTCGGGTATCTGTTCCTATTCATTATGAGGAGTTTTTAAACTCTTTTTTTGGTGATTGGCATAAATTTATTAAAGGGGCGTCTGCTCATGGAGGAGTAGTCTTTGATACGGAGAAATCATATAAAGAATATTTAAACATTAAATAAACAATGATAATAGGTTATACTACCGGGGTATATGATCTTTTTCATATTGGTCATTTAAATCTCTTGAAAAATGCAAAGGGTATGTGTGATAAACTTGTTGTGGGTGTCACTGTGGATGAATTGGTTTCTTATAAAGGTAAACGGGCGATGATTCCATTTGAAGATCGCATAGAGATTGTACGTAGTTGCAAATATGTGGATGCAGCTGTGCCACAATATAATATGGATAAGTTGGAAGCTTGTAAAAAGTTAGGCGCTCAATATCTATTTGTAGGTGATGATTGGTATGGGACTGAAAAATGGCAGAAATATGAACAGTTATTTACTGAGGCTGGAGTGCGTATAATTTACTTTCCTTATACGAAAGGTGTTTCCTCTACAAAAATAACAGAAGCTTTGAATGCAGTGCGAAAACATGACCTTCATGATGTAAAATGATAGAGATATGGTAGATAAAGAGCAATGTATGAGTTCGTTTCTCATGTATAGACGAGTGGTAAATCAGGATATATCATTTCCTAATTTTCCTCCTCCTTTAACAATTCCATTAAGTTGGAAGAAACTGGAAATCTATGAAAGTAATCAATTGATGGAGTATTTACGAGAGGTTATATGTAAGGTCACATCTGATGGCAAAGCGGCGTTAGCTTTATCAGGAGGAATTGATTCCGCTATTTTGGCAAAATTTATGCCTTATGGTTCAACTGTTTATACATTTAAATGTGTTTGGGATGGTGGAAATACCATTGATGAAACAGAAATGGCAGCAATTTATGCAAAAGAGTGTGGTCTTAATCATAAAATAATAGAGATTACATGGGATGATATGGTTACTTTATCGCCTGTCTTGATGAAGCATAAAAGAGCTCCGCTGCATTCTATTGAGGTACAAATTTATAAAGCTGGACTTCAAGCCAAAAAGGATGGATTTACAAAAATGATATATGGTGAAAGTGCTGATGTAAATTACGGTGGCTTAAGTAATATTCTTTCACGAGATTGGCGAATTGGTGATTTTATTGAGAGGTATGCTTATCTTAAGCCTTGGAAGGTCTTAAAAAATCCCAAAGTAGACTTTTCTCCAGTGTTGGCCTACGAACATGATGGCTTTGTTGATGTACATCGCTATTTATCAGAGTTTGATATAATAGAATCAATGAATTCTTATGTGAATGCTTGCCAAACGGCAGGAGTGGAATTTGTAGCCCCATATTCAGATACACATTTAGCTGTTACTCTTGATTATGCCCGAATAAGGAGAGGTGAAAATAAGTATATGATACGAGAAATATTCCATCGATTATATCCATCACTTCATATTCCTCCCAAAATACCTATGCCGCGTCCTACCGATTTGTGGTTGAAGAACTGGGAAGGGCCGACTCGTCCCGAATTTCTGTCAAATTGTGTGGAAAAACTGACAGGAGATGAGAAGTGGCTTTGTTGGATTCTTGAGCGTTTCTTGAATATGGTTGATGCTATGTAATTATATAAACTGTCAGGTAATGAGGAACCTGATGTTTGACTCTATGAAAGGTTGTTTCATCATTGTTACTAGAGAAAGTCTTTGGGACGAATGTAGTATCTTATATCGTGTAGAGAATAATTAACCGGAAGGGGGCTGTGTGGATGGCTATGTTGCCGCTTTGCTTTTTTTTATAGCTTTTCTAGCGCTTTGTATGCTTATATAGCAGAAAGAATAGTTAGCCGGAAAGAGACATTTAATATTATTTGTTGGTGTTGTGGAAATAGTTCGATGGAAGACGAAATAAGGAATCTTTGGTTATATCAAGCATATGATGTTTTTAAACAGTATGATACAGGTGTAAAATTAGATTATATAATATTGTTATCTATATTGTTTGTCTGCATTATTGTGTCTGGGAAATGTTTAAAAACTGCAACTAGAAAATATTGGATAATATCTATTCCATTGATCTTTCTATTTTCTTTAGTTGAAGGCTTACGGTATTTGCGGGGAACAGATTACTTGAATTATGCTTTGTTGTATAAGTATTATGGAGATTCAGCCTCTATTGAAATAGTATACATATATATGCAAAAAATATTTCATGCTATGGGAGTAGCATATTGGGGGATATTTGTTATATATGCTTTTTTATGGATTATCACTTTACTCTATTTTTTGAGAAGCTATAAAGAGATTATAGCATTTGTATTGCCAATATTTATTGTTTTTGGTTTGGCTAATTTTGAATGTTTTATACGACAAAATATTGCCTTGTCTATTATTTTTGTATTTCTTCATTTTTTATCAAAACAGAAACACAGAAAGGCATTATTTTGTGCGTTAATAGCTTTTCTTATTCATTCCAGTTCGGTAGTTTTTATTTTCTATATACTTTTAATATGGAATTTCCGTTTTATGGTAAATCCATTTATAATTGCACTTTTGTATATATTAGCTGTCTTTATCATTGATGCTAAAATTATGGGTGTTGTTTCTAAATTAATCTTATTGAGTCCTACTATTGATGGAACTGCTATGTCTAGCTATATTGAAAATGCTGATAGTTGGTTTGGTGGTGATGCAACAAAAGAAAAGTTTGCAAGAGGTATGCTCACAAAAATAGGTGCTGCGGTCTTTGACCTTACAACAGTCTTCATTACTTATGAACATATAAAGGTAAAAAGTAGAGAAAATCAAAGGTTTATTTTCTTTTATAATCTGTTCTGTGTTTCGTTAATTTTTTCACAGCTATTTTTTACTATGGAAATACCAAAACGTTTTTTTAGTGCCTTTTATATGTTTGTTTCATTTTTAATAGCTTATATTTTCCGATTAAAAACATCGTCTAAAACTGTTTATTTCGCGCGTTGCATAATTATTATATATATATTTGTTTTTTTTGTTAAAAATATTCTTTTATTTCCTAGCCAATTATTTGTATGGGATGCTCATGGAATATATAACTTTCATTTATAATATGGGACAAGAAACTTTTAAACTTGCTTTGATTATAGTTACCTATAATCGGAAAGAATTATTACTTAGATGCATGAAAGCCTCTATCTTCCAATCCTATCTTCCCGAAAGTATATTTATTATTGATAATGCTTCTACTGATGGAACCTATGATAGTCTTCAACAAAACGGATTGTTGAAGCATGATGTTATAGATATACAGTATTTTAGATTGAATAGAAATGAAGGAGGAAGTGGTGGATTCTATTTTGGTTTAAAAACAGCTCATGAATCAGGTAAATATGATGGTTATGTTTTGATGGACGATGATGGAGTACCTGATAAGGATGAGCTGAAGTATCTAAGTCTATATATGAATAAATATGATTATATAAATGCTTTTGTACTATCAGAAAATGATTTCTCTCAGACAGCGTTCCCTCGTAAATCATATGGATTTAATCGTTCTTTGATTGAGAAAGAATGTACTCAAGATGGTCTGATCTTGAATTATTCTGCACCATTTAATGGTACATTGTATAGCAGAAAATTAGTTGATAAAATTGGCTATCCAATTCAGAATATGTTTTTCCAAGGTGACGAGGCGAATTATCATAAAAGAGCTATAAAAGCTGGTTTTATCCCTGTTACTATAGTTAAATCAATTCATTACCATCCCTGTAAGATACCTCAAATCTATCATTTTTCTTTGGGAATAAAGAGTTTTACATTGAGCATTGAGGATACTCCTCTAAGAATATATTGTAAGCATAGAAATTTAGTGTATAATAGGTTTTCAATATATGATTATGGATATATAGTATTTACTTATTTTTTATATTCTTATCTCTATCTTTTTATGCAAAAATCGTGGAAGAATTATATAATATTTAATAGGGGCGTATGGGATGGTATTTTTAAAAGGATGGGAGGACATTATCGTTATTTACATCTGTAACTGAATAATTATTTGTATTTTCTAGGCTTATAATTGATTAGCGTTCAAATATAATATCTTTCATATTGCATAATAGATTCAGGTATTTGTTGCCATAATCAAATCTTAATGATAAATGTATAGCAACAAGTGATTTTGAACCGTTCTTTATTTGCTACAAAGCGGAAACTGTACTTGTGAGGGAGTCCATCTAGACTTTCTGCTTCCGTAGCCAAGTCCCATTATAGCCTATTTGATAAATAGTATAGGGATAGTGCCATCATCTGGGTTCTGTCCAAGTGGATGGTAAATCTTAAGAAACTTCATCTTACTACTCTGTGGAGGATGGATCTTCGCTGTCTTTGGGAGTGGAAAGACTTCGTATCTTTGTTGATATGGGATGTATATTCAGCAAGGTAATTCGTATCTTTATCTTCTAGAAGTATTTTTATATTAATCGGTAAAGAAATGTGGCTTTATTATCTCATACTTTTTGGAATCATCGTTAACCTTCAAGGATGAATGCATCGACAACTTGATAATCGAACTTTTTATTCGCTTTCTTGTGAGGCATGAAAAAAACGAAGACTTCGATAGTGTCAAAATGACCGAAGTTTCGGCAGAGTATCATATAATGATTTTTACTTGTAAGATGCATGAGATTTTACTTGGTTGTTGGAATTGTGAGAAGCTGACGCGATGATATGAGGAGTAAAAAATAATTAGTTTTAAAAAGGACTTTGTTTTAGCATCATTATAGGAAGGCCACTGGGTAGCGGCTTTAAACGTGTGATACATCAAGATTGAACGCTAACAAATTACTAAATAACATGAAATCATTTTTCTATTTGGGAGTAAATATAAGCCTTTCATATTCTTATGTTTGGGACAAATTTTGGTCCTTTTTTTGGAAGCGTAGTATGAAATATTGTGGTAGGGGTGTGTACTTGCGTCCAATGTCTAGCGATATTAAAGGTTTGTGGAATTTAAGTATCGGTGATTATTCTAGCATTCCCAAAGGTAGTATCCTTTATTGTACTGAGGCTCCTCTTATTATTGGAAAGAAAGTCATATTTGGACCACGACCGACCATAATCACTGGTGACCACCGTATTGATGTAATTGGTAAGTATATTATGGATTCTGACGATAAGTTACCCGAGAATGATATGCTTGTAAGGATAGAGGATGATGTGTGGTGCGGAGCTAATGTTACTATATTAAAAGGTGTAACGATTGGCCGCGGTTCTGTAGTAGCTGCTGGAGCAGTGGTAACAAAGAGTTGTCCCCCGTATAGCATTATTGGCGGTGTGCCAGCAAAAGTACTAAAACGTAGATTTACAGACAAACAGATTATTGAACATGATATACTTTTGAGCGGTATGCTTTAATTAACATAATAATATATGAATATTAGCAGTCGCCGGATACAAAAGAGTGTTATTCTGTTGAATTACCGCATAGGGATAATTGCATGATAAACAATATGGCAGTCGAACGTACCAACTGCTCTTTCACAGTTTTACTAAAGAATTTTCTTTATTTTGACAATGAAAGGGTGTGTTGATATTATTTATTATACTGTTGTAGAAACTGCAAAAATCTATTTAACGGATATCAAAGGATAGAATCTATGTGGTTTGGCAGATTATATTTAGGGAATAATATCATAAAAACTTGTCTTAGGGGCTGTATTACTATGAATTCTGAAAAAATAATTGAAATGTGAATTATTTTATGGTGATTATCAATGGTAAGAGAACTGAATGTTTAATAATATAGATCATGATACAGACAAAAGAAGATTTGAGAACTTACCTCCAAGCTGATCTACAGCGTTTCAATAATTACATTCCTAATTTGAAAGATTGGCTGCTTCATAATGAAGTGTGGTATATATTTCGATATATCAGGAACCTAAGATATGTCGAGTACTATAGAAATTGCAGAGGAATAAGAACCGTTTGCTATCTTTGGTATTTCTTTCATTATAAGCGGCTTGGATTTAAATTGCATTTTATTATTTATCCCGGAACTATTGGTTCTGGCTTTAGAATTTATCATTCTGGTGGTTTCGTACATGTTGGACCAAATGTAACGATTGGCAAGAATTGTACAATACTCCCAGGGTGTGTATTCGGTAATAAGTATGAAGAACCATGCAATGAGTCTGTAACTGTAGGCGATAATTGTTATTTTGGATTGGATGCTAAGATATTAGGAGGCGTGAAAATAGGTGATAATGTAACAGTAGGTGCCAATTCTATTGTAACTAAAGATATTCCTGATAATGCAATTGTGGCAGGAATACCTGCGAAAATTATAAGATTTAAAAAAGGACCTAATTTATGAATATTTGCAAGGGATATACCATTTGCTGGTTCTCATAAACTGTATATTGAAATTGGATATTTATTAAATTATAAATAAATACTATGACTAAAGTTATAGTCCTTGCAACTTCTCGCCAAACACGTGGTGGAATAACTTCTGTTATTAAAGCTCATCAAAAAGGAAAGCAGTGGAAAAAGTATCGTTGCAAATGGATTGAAACACATATTGATAAAGGTGTCTTGTGGAAACTTTTTTATTTGTGGAAAGCACTTTGTACATATTCCCTCTTTTTACCTTTTTACGATATTGTCCATATCCATATAAGTGAACCTCCTTCTGCTTTTCGCAAATCTTTGTTTATACTTTGGGCAAAGATATGGAGGAAAAAGATAATTATACATTTTCATTCATTTTCACCAGATACCACTATTAATAGTGACTATAGATACATTTATAAATATTTATTTAGCATGGCAGATAAAGTTGTAGTTTTATCTGAATACTGGAAAGAGATCGTTAATTCTGTTTTTAATTTAGATACTAAACTTCAGATAATTTATAATCCTTGCATTTGTGAGATTTCGCCTGCTGCTTATATCTTAAAGAAGCAAATATTGTATGCTGGTACTGTAAATAGAAGAAAGGGATATGTTGATTTAATAAACGCTTTTTCCATAATAGCTACTCAATATCCCGATTGGCAGCTTGTGTTTGCAGGAAATGGTGACATTGAACAGGGAAAACGGTTAGCTACCTCTTTGGGGCTTGAAAGACAAGTTCTTTTTTTAGGATGGATAACTGGAGAGACTAAAGATCGAGTTTTTAAAGAATCTGCCATCTTTTGTTTGCCTAGCTATGCAGAGGGATTTCCTATGGCAGTCTTGGATGCTTGGGCATATGGACTTCCTGTAATTACGACACCGGTTGGTGGAATACCTGACATAGCAAAGGATGGAAAAAATCTTTTGTTGATTAAGCCGGGAGATGTGAATGGAATGGCTTTGCAAATAAAAAGGATAATTGATGATAAAACCCTTAGAGTAAATATAAGTAGGGAGTCGTATTATTTATCCCATTCAATATTTAATATAGATACAATTAATAGACAAATAGAAGATTTATATACTGCTCTTATGGAGTGATTTCTTAATTTTTTAATGCTTATTTCTTTATGGTAAAAGAAATCAATGGCTGTCTGTTCTTTGATGGTTACTGTTTGATAACAGGTTCACTGGATTGTGTCCCTATGAACGGGAAAAATCTGATTTTAACAATCAGTCCTAATAGTTATGGAATTTCAGTGAAAGACAAAGAAATGAATGAGGCTTTGAAAGGTGCTGACTACCTTCAGCTTGATGGCGTTTATTTCGGTTGGCTTCCATGGTTTCGCGACGGGAAACGTACAAAACGTATAACCGGCTGGGATAGTTTTATCTATTACGCAAACCGTTTGGAAAGAACTGGCGGAAGAATGTTCTTCCTTGGTTCAACAGCGGATACTCTCACTAAAATTAAGGCGAATATGGAAAAAGATTTTCCCCATGTGAAAGTCGATGCCTATTCACCTCCTTATAAATCTGTTTTTAGCGAAGATGATAATAACCTGATGCATGAGGCTGTCAATGCTTTTAGTCCGGATGTGCTAGTTGTGGGAATGACTGCCCCCAAACAGGAGAAATGGGCATATCAGAATAAGGAAAAATTGAGTACGCATATTATTATTTGTGTCGGAAATGTTTTTGACTGGTATGCGGGTAATACTAAGCGGCCTGATATTTTTTGGCAGAAAATAGGGATGGAATGGTTGGTACGTATTTTTTATCGTCCAGAAATATTTAAACGAAACATAGCGAATCAGATGATTTTTTTCTGGCATTTGTTGTTGGCGTTACTTCGTATTAGAGACTTTGACAAGAATACTTCCCATATCAAAAAACGTAAATAAACAGAGATTAGTATATGATTAAAACCACAATTATCGGATTGGGTAAGATGGGCATGTCCCATTGTGCCATATTGGGAGCACATCCTGACGTGGAGATGGTAGCAATGTGTGATACTGACAATTTGCTGCAGAGTGCTTTCAAAAAACTGACTAGAATCCAGTGTTATACAGATTACAAGAAAATGATAGACGAAGTAGGACCGGATGCTGTTTTTATTGTGACTCCAACCAAACTTCATTATGAAATGGTAATGTATGCGATGGAGCATGGTTGTCATGTGTTTTGTGAGAAACCTTTTAGTTTAACACCCGAAGAAGGAGAGAGAATGGTAGCGGTGGCCAAGGCGAGGAGACTAGTGAATCAAGTGGGCTATCATAACAGATTTATTGGTACTTTCAATGAAATGAAACGATTGTTGGCTGCTGGGGTAATTGGTAGGCCATTTCATTTTATGGGGGAGGCATACGGTCCCGTTGTGTTGAAATCAAAAGGTGGGACATGGCGCTCTGACAAGAGGACTGGTGGCGGCTGCGTAATGGATTATGCAGCCCATGTCCTTAATCTCATCAGTTATGTCACCGGTAGTTCTTTGGTTGATGCCCGAGGGACGTTTATGCCGGAAATTTTTTCTTCGGAGGTGGATGATGCGGTTTATTCCACTCTCTATTTGGCTAATGGCCTGAAAGGGCAGCTTTCAGTGAACTGGAGTGATGACACCCATCGGAAAATGACCACTTCCATCAAAATAGAGGGTGACGGCGGAAAATTGGAGGCAGATGCCACTACCTTGAAAATATATGTGAAGGAAGACAATCTCACAGAAGGATTAGAAAAAGGATGGAACATGAAGTATATAACGGATTTAACCCCTCAGGTGTTCTTTAATCTTCGGGGTGAGGAATACAGTTCTGAAGTGGACCATTTTATCCAGTGTGTCAAGGATGGGAGGGCAGATGACTATAGCTCATTTGAATCCGCTTTGCAGACGGATTATATTATAAATAAATTAATGGCGGACGCCGGTAAATAGAATATTATGATAGATAGAGTTATTTTAGGAGACAACCAGTTCTTTGCGGTAAACCATCTTTCAGATGAAAGAAGCCGTGCACAGGCTGTCCGCTTTAAGGATGACAAGGCGATTGTTGACGTGTTGGATACTGCTATGGAATGTGGCATTCATACCTTTATGTGTACCACTCATGACCGCATTGTCAATATCTGCGGATATATGCGTCAAGACCCGGAAAAATATAAGAACTTTAAATTTTATCCCTGCATGCCCTATGCCCATAAATATGCTAATGCGGTTACGGAATTGGGGATTGTTGGTACGTTGAAGGCTTATATTCCGGGGAATATTCTGGCTGTTGCCTCTAAGGCCGGTATTGCTTATATGCGCAAGGACTTCCCAGCGTTGATGGAATTACTGGTTGATGCGGAAATGAAGATGTTCCATGATTTGAATACTCCGGTCATATTTCTTCAGAATGTAGTTGTAGACTTGTTGCTGGGATTGGGAATGGACAAGATTTTGGTACATTTTGCTGAGTATATAAAGGAAAAGTATAATGCGGAACCGGGATTTATTACAATGAATCTTCCTAAAATGGTGGATATGTGCGATAGGGAAGGCATAAAGAATCCTATTATTTGTTCGTCCATCAATAAAATAGGTTTTCGCATGAGTGGCAGCATTGAACTGTATGAGGAATATTTAAGAAGCGATAGGGAGTTTCGTCCCATGGCCATGCAGTGTTTGGCCGCCGGTGCCTTAAAACCGCAGGAAGCTATGGAGTACGTGTGTCAGTTTCCTAAAATAGAGTCAATACTGTTTGGAGCGTCATCACGCGCACATATACAGCAAACAAGAGGACTTATACTTGAATACTCCAAATAGTATCAGCTGTTTTTGGAATAGATATATAGGATGAAAAGGAAACTACTATGTTTGTTAGGGGCGATATTACTTTGGGGGTCTGTAAGGGGGCAGGCCCTTTATGGCACTTCGGGACTTCTTCATCTGCCTACGGCAAACATGGAAAAGGACAAGACATTCATGTTTGGTGGTAATTATCTTGATACCCATCCCTTATCCACGTATTTTCAAAGTAAGGATGTAGGATATACATTGAATTATTATTTAAACATGACGTTTTTCCCTTGGTTGGAGATTGCCTATACCTGTACCTTAAAGCATTCTGATTATGGCAGTTCCTGGCCTGAAAAGACATGGGGTAAGTTCTCCAATCAAGACAGAATGTTTTCTATAAAACTAAGGCTGTGGAAAGAAGGCTGGTGGAAGGAGTGGACTCCTCAGGTTGTATTAGGCAGTAATGATCCTGGTACTCATAACTCTTATGGAGGTGGCAATATTGGCTTAGGAAATGATTCCGGCTCAAGCAATTGGTTTTCACGGTTTTATTTAGTTGCTACCAAACATTTTGGATCTGAAGGGATAGGGACACTAGGCGTACATGTCGCTTATATTATTGGTAATGCCCAAGGAATTCCGCATTATAAAAAGTTGGGTGCTGGAGTCGACTTTCGCTTATCTCTTCCTGCTGACGAAATATTTATGTATAAAGTATTGAATGGTTTGAGTCTGATGGCTGAGTATGATGCCCGTACTGCGAACATAGGTGCTGAATATAGCTTTTGGAAAGACTATATCAACGTAGTAGTAGAGTTTAACCGTTGTCGATATTTCTCTGGAGGGTTAATTTTTAAAGTCCATCTGAAATAATAAAATAAGAAATTATATGTTGTACAAAATTCTACTCATCTTTTTCTTTGCTTTTCTTTTTTCTTCTTCTTTGTTAGCAGGAGAGAATGGACATTTTGCCGCTATGGCAGAGGTTTATCGATAACAATCGTTCAGCCCTTCATTGTGAATTGCAGCATGACTGGTGTGCTTATCATTCAGGTGATCTACATATATTTATATATAAACTTAAAAGCAAAAATGACATGGAAAAAAACATTCAAAAATTACATTTAAAGTAGGAGACTACTACAAAGTGTTTGACTTTAGCGACATCGCTTATCTAGAAGCTAATGGTAATTACACAAAAGTCGTAATGGTCTCGAAGAAGGAAAAGTCCCTTGTGGTAACATTGAATCTGAAAGCCCTTAGCAGTTATTTGGATGATTCTTTTCTCAAAATTCATCGATCCTATGTGATTAATCCGGACTATGTTTCACGAATATGCGGAAATAGAGTCGAGATGTGTACAGGTGAACTTCTGGATGTCAGTCGGCCTTATAAGAAACTTGTGTGGGATACTTTGAATGTGGTAACCCTTGGAAAACGATACAAAGAAAAAAGAGCTTTCATATGAAAAATGTATTGACTTATGAACACGGAGCCTACGAAGAGTGGTGTTCTAAGCCGATTCTTTAATGAAAAAATCTTTGTCTGAAGAAAAATAAGTTGTATATTTGCGTAAACCTAATTGGATGGACTATATGAAAACTACATCTGAATACATTGCATTATTACGTAAATATATGACTGAGAACTCTCATAAATACGGTATTATACGTATAGGGATTTTCGGATCTGTGGCACGTGGTGAACAGACTGAGGATAGTGATGTGGATGTGTGTGTGGAATTGCAGACACCCAGCATGTTCGACTTGGTTCATATCAAGGATGAACTTCAGCTCTTGTTTGACTGTGCCGTTGATATCGTGAGATTGCGCGATGACATGGATGGGCTGTTGAAACAGAACATTGTGGAGGAGGGGATATATGCGTAAGGAAGAAATGGTTGATGTTATGCTGGGGAAGATAGAACAAGCCATTGTTCGTATATTGTATAACTCTCAGACTATAGATTCATATCATTATTATCTTTTAACTCCAGCAGGTATGGAACGGCTGGAAAGTACCTGTATGCTTTTGATGGCTATAGGTGAAGGTCTTAAAGGAATAGATAAAGTAACAGACAGAAGATTGTTTGTGAATTATTCGGAGATAGATTGGAAAGGGGCAATGGGAATGCGTGATATCATAGCTCATCATTATTTTGATTTGGATGCTGCTGTCGTTTTTGATGTGGTGAAAAACAATCTTCCTTCCATGTTGGAAGTTATTAGAAAAATAAGGAAAGAGCTTGATTTGTAGTCTGCCGATGTCCCCATGTCTCAGATAAATCTAAAGCGATAACTTTGACTCGGAAAGGCATACTTTGGGCGATTGGATAATGGAAGGCTAGACGATATTCTACGAATATAAAAATTAATCTATAAACGTATAGACTA
>ERZ791737.416-NODE-416-length-37987-cov-93.738427_pt1 | contig 37987 bp, 35 predicted proteins | sample MGYA00510042_ERZ791737 | MGnify/ENA primary metagenome ERZ791737 (study PRJEB30046, sample SAMN00791965) | human gut metagenome | study: EMG produced TPA metagenomics assembly of the A metagenome-wide association study of gut microbiota in type 2... | reverse complement strand
TACAGAGATTGTTAACGGTTTTTAGTGGACACGTGTGGATTCAATCCGCCCCTACAGTGGATGTTGTCCTTAGCTTGACGGCTATGGGAAAATCTTCCGCCCCTACGGTGGATGAAAACGTTACTCTCGTATTTCCACAATCCTAGTCGCCACCGCATACTCATCGGGCACAATCTTGCCCCCCATCTCATTCGCCCACGCCTGAGTGAACTCCGCCCCTATATAAATAATGATGGCAGAATAATAAATCCAAGTAATAAAAACAACCATAAATGCCGCTGCACCATACACATTGCCCACATTTGCCATCCCTATATAGAGCGATATGCCCCACTGCCCCACCAGCAAAAGCAGCGTAGTAACAATAGCACCCACGCATACATCCTTACTTTTCAACCGGGCATCGGGCAATATCTTGTAAATCAATGTAAAGATAAAAGCGGTGACAACTATATTTACTACGATTCCTCCCCCTTTCACCAACGACTCCGCCACATCCGGATTGCTCACCATAAACCGCTTGCTCAGATCCACAATAATATTGGTAATGCTGAACGTAATAAGCATAATAAAAGCGAACACAAGAATGATGGAGAAAGAAAGCAAACGGTTCTTGAGGTACTTCAGCCAACTGCGTTTCGGCACGGCCTTTATCCCCCAAATGGTATTCAGCGAACTCTGTATCTCGGCAAACACCGTAGTGGCACCAAAAACAGTGACACACAAACTGACGACCGTAGCAAAAGTGGATGCATTCGTTTTCTCGGCATTCTCCAAAATGGCACGGAGCGCTTCTATTACTTTCGTCCCCACCACCGGTTCCAGTTGTATATATAATTGATTAGCCAGATCCATATGGAAAAAGACTCCGATAGTGACCAGAAGGGAGAGAAAAGGAATGATTGAGAACAAAGTGGCATAAGCCAACGATCCGCTTAAACGGGTAACACTGTCGTCTATAAATCCCTGAGCCGTATCTTTTAGGATCTTGAAAAGCAGGGAGAAAGTGAGTTTTTTCTTGTCTGTTGTCCGGGCTGCCATAGGTATTGCATTTTGTTTATATAAACGAAGGGATTCGGACTTTTGTTCAGTGGGGAAGCTGATTGTTGGTAATGGCTTTAGCTGATAAAAAGAAGCCGGTTACCGGGGGAGATTTGTTCCCGGTAACCGGCTTGTCCGTATGGATTGCGCTTCAATATATGGTGGAGTAACAGTAAGTTTATCTCCATCGTTCTCTCCTGATTCCTTCACATTGGTGTCGCTGCCAGGACGACATTAATTTCATGATTTCTTTCAGTTTCCATATTTTCATGAATCGCACTTCATCCCGTTCCTGTTCGCTGGTGATGCTAATTCTTAGCAGTTCGGGATAGAGGATGGGAATGTTGAATATTTTGGCACGCCACAGCAACATGGACATTTGCCAGGGAGTGAGGGCGTGGATGCGGTTCAGGGTGAGAAGCATTTCAAGGTAATGGCGGTAGAAAGATGGGTCTACGGTGATAAGTTGGTCTATCAGATATTTCATATTAAATTAAAAATTGAGAATTGAGAATTAAAAAATAATAGTTTTGTCATTCATTTCGGGGATGGGAATGAATAGCGTTGCCGTCCACCGTAGGGGCAGATTGAATCTGCCCGATAACATCCCAATGGTGTATCTGTGGATGCATTCGGGCGGATTCAATCCGCCCCTACGGTTGATTCATGTCCTTTCCGAAATGAACAACATCTTCTAGGCGCCCTGCAGCAAACCGTATTCCTTTTCTGCATCGAAACAGGGACAGGCTTTGTGGATGTCGGCACTGAGTTGGCAATGCCCTTTGACGGTGGCATTCGGGTATAGTTTTTTCAATATCGTTAGCAAGTCCAGCAATGCCATTCTTTGAAAAGTGGTGCGGGTATCCATTGGGATACCTTCGGGGGATAAACCACCCTCATAACATATTCCAATGCTATGAAGGTTGAATCCACGGGCATGCGCACCCACTTCTTCCAGGGGACGGGTGTGGTGGAGCATTCCGTCTCGGGTGATGTAAAAATGATAACCGGTACATTTCATGCCCATTGCTTTGTGGCATTCTTCCAGTTGCGCAGGGGTGAAAGGGATGTTGCAACGGGTGGCGCTGCAATGAATCACGATTAGTTTTATTTCGCGGGGGAGGTATTCTTCCTCTTTGATGTTCAGTTCCTTTGGATTCACTTCTGCGGTAGTTAGTTCGTTTGGGGTCATGGTAATTTTGTTTTTTTCTTATTGAATGCAGGAAGTTATTCCTACAGCACTGGCAATAGTGGTTGCTACTGCGATAATGATTCTCAAGATAATAGTCCAGTTGGTTTTCTTTGATTCGCTCATGTTTTTTTTAGGGTTTTAATGTTAGTGGTTTACCGTAGGGGCGGATTGAATCCGCCCGATAATAGTTTGCTTTATGTATTCGGGCGGATTCAATCCGCCCCTACAGTGGATGTTTTTCCCGACGGATGTTCCCCCGACAGATGGTTTCCCGACGGATGGTTTCCCGGTGGATGGTATGCCAGGAATAATGCTAATCTACCGATCCCACCGGCTCTTTCTCCACCACATCCGGCTTATAGAGCACATAATCCATCGTCTTGCACAACTTTCTTAACGATGCCCCCGGCCAGAAGATAATCTTGCAATCCTTAATATTCGCCTTGCCGAATGCTTCTGCCGTTTCCGTGGCATCCGCCGTGCGGATAGACATTCGGAAATTCCCCAACTCACCCAACTGGGCAATATTCCCCTCGCCCAACACGTGCTCGGTTTCCAGCAGGAACTCATTGATAGTCCCTTCCAACTCCCCTTTGGAGTAAGAAGACCGCTCTGCAATACGGGTACAGATGTCCTTCACCGACACCTTCATGTTACTCTTTGCCTGGGCATAATACTTAGGATCCGCATTCTTGTTTATCGGATTCATTTTCGCTACAACAATGTACTTTTGTGACATAAATAACAAGTATTAAATTAGTAATAATAAAATAATGTTTCTCTCACATTCAGAAGCATTACAGCCGGCAGCCTTTCCCCTTCTGACAATGCAAAGATACGCTGCGCCATCCCGCCGGTGTCTACCTGTGTCAGCCTACGTCAGCAGGAAAAAATAAGAAGAATTTTCTTCTGAAAAGAGGAATGAATATGAAGAAAAATGAGTACCTTTATAGGTAGAAACATGATAAAATACAACCGCAAAAATGGAAGAAGAAAAATTTAAAATGAGATGCTATAGCAAGTCCGAACTTGCCACACTTTATTTCCCTGTGCTGCAAGCCCCCAGCGCCGTGCGCAAACTGATGCGATGGATACGCAGGTGCATCGGGCTGATGGAAAAACTGCTGGCAGTGGGGTATCAGGCGGAGAACCGGACGTTTTCTTCGGCAGAAGTGAGGCTGATAGTGGGACATTTGGGAGAGCCTTGAAAGATGGGGAAAATTCGTGGAGAGGTTTGTGGAAAAGCCCGCGTCGTTTGAAGGTAAACGACGCGGGCTTTTTTATCAAAGGACGTGACCGTTGGTGAGAGGTAACTTCATCCCCTCTTGAGAGGGGGTAGGAGGTGTGTTAGAATACATAAACAAATACATCTCCTTATGCATATCACACACCCCTACCCCTCTCAAGAGGGGATGAAATTACCTTCGACTATGAATTTAACAATGTTTTCCTTAGCTTGACGGCTATGAGATTGAATCTGCCCGAAAACGATTTGCTTTATGCATTACTCCCAAGGTCGTGACCGTTGGTTTGGGCGGATTCAATCCGCCCCTACGGTGGATGTGAAAACACTTGTATGGAAAGAGTAGCTTGGAAAGGTGATGAAGTTACTTCCGACTAATCCATACATACATTTGGTGAATAACTCCTTTTCCAAAGTCTCATAGTATCAAAGTATCATATGGGTGCTACGCCACCGTCTTCTCATACGAGCCATGACCTATCTTATTAATAATCACCCCGTTACTCTTTATCAACAAGCGATGTACGGCAGCCTTCGAAATGTTAAACTCCTCGCCTACCTGCAAGGCTTGGGCGGTGACGAAACGCGAAGGAAGACGATCGAAAAAGTCGCGCATCGCATTCGGATTCCGCAGGGAATAATAAGCAGTGGGCTTCATGGCGGTAAACAACAGGCGGCTATGCTGATAACAACACATCACCACATCCATCGCCATGCGGAAACACCTATCGGTACACACCCCGTTCTCCCCCGGCTCCACACCATCAAACTGCTCCAAGCGGGACAGGATGCAAGCTATGCGCATCACCCTCATGCCATAACGCTTCAGCACCGGCTGCACTCCTTCGTTGCCCTCTATGTCGGCTTCCTGCATCAGGTTTCTGAAAACACGGTTCAACTCTCCCCACTGCTTCAATGAGAAACCGAACTCCTGGGGATGCTTTTCGCAAAACTGCCACAAGGCATACGCCCGGACGGAAAGTTCCTCGAAACGGTCGTCCACATTCTCGGCGCCATCATCTATATCCTCCCACTTTGCGGCGGCACGGAAAGTATAGAATAATTCACGGCTTGCCAAGCCGCTTTCCTGATTATTAATCAGTCCCGCCACCTGCGAAGTGGTGCTGGTGAGCATCATCGCCATGCTGGGACGGAAGGCCACCAGTGGCTTCAACCCATCTTTCAGATAGCCCGATGCCACCCTCTCCTGTTCCGCCGTCTGGCAGAGGATGTAATCCACCTGTCCGAAGTCCTGTTTGTTGGTGTTTGCCAATGTCTGTGCCTCGGTGTCAAAAATAATGCCGCCCATCTCGGCATTGTCATGCAGGGCATGAATCAATCGGCTGGTACTGATATTTGCCGGGATGCGGAGCATTTTATATGGTGGCTCCACCGGTTCGTCGGGCAGTGTGACGGCAGCGTTATGGCTACTTGCCGCACGGGTATATTCCACCTTCTTCTTGCGATATTCTTTCTGTTCCCGGTCGCTGGTGGCGGCGATGGCAGCATCGGTCACATCCAGCAGTTTGGCAGCCAGCTGGGCAATGCTTTTTCCGCTGGCAGGAGGGGCTACCACCCAGCCAAACAAATGCGGAGTGGTGCGGTGGCTCCTATAGCGTCCCCACGTGCGGGGCAGCAGGCTGCTGAAACTGACCAGTAGGGAGAGGAACAAGACATCCCTTTCACGCGGAGGTACATCCGGAAGCATGCAGTCTTTCAGGAAAGAGGGCATATCGGCAAACACACTGCCGGGGAAAAAAGGCGTCTTTTTACGATACTCCTCACCTTGCCAATATGCTTCTTCTTCTCCCTCTGCGTTGCCTCGTGCACCCATATGAGACTTTGATACTATGAGACTTTCATCACTTGCCGAAATTGCTCCGACGGAAAGCTTTTTTTGCTTGCTAACTTCCTGATAACCATTATCTACCGCCTTCTTCAACTCGGCAGCCGAGAAGGTGGGATCGCACAGTTTTTTCTCCAAGATTCTGTAAATTTCCCCGGCGCTGCAACCGGACTTGCAGGCAAAACAAGCCAGGCGAAAAACGCCTTGGTTGCGGTCGCCCTCCACTATGGGATGGGCGGTGAGTTGGTAGGCTACAAAGGCGGCTTCCTGTCCGGCAAAGGAAGGAAGATTGGTTTCGGAGGTAGAAGGGGCTGTGAGTTCGGAGGCATTGGCAGGCTCGGAAGGATTCGCGGGTCCGGGAACCGTCTCCTCCTCCGCAGCGGGAGGAAGAAGGATAAAGCTCTGATAGAGGGCGGCGATGTAGGCATTCGGATCATAGCTCATCAGGCAGGTACGGCTCAGGTCTTTGCCCGATTCATCTGTTTTCAATCCGGTGATTTCTTCATAATGCAGGCGCACCAACTGGTATGCCTCGGCATGGCGCGCCGTGGAGTTCTCTACATGGGCTATCACTTTCAGCCCGCTTTTGGGGCTGAGGAAGCAGGCTACAGTGTGCGGATCGGCCTGGCAGATGGCACGCAGGGCTTCCACGTCTGCCACATAGTCAAAGTCCAGAATGATCAGTTCGGTAGGCGTCTCCAGATTCCTGGCAGCATGGCCGCCCCGGAACACGCCCGCCACGGTGAAACAGGGAAGGGTGGCTTTCAAGGCGTTGGCTGCCGGAAGGTCACCGTCCGTGGCATAGCGGCGGATGGCGTTCACTTTATCCTTTTGCTCGCCGGTGATGATTGACTTCAATATATTAATGAGAGGAACCGGGACGTTTTTCGATGAATTGTTTACTTGGTACACAGATACAATAAATTCTTCTATGGGTTTCATAACTAATTAAATTTTATTTTTATACTATTCTTTTGTTACGTATTTTTCGTTTGATGATGCAAAGGTACGTGAAACAAATCATACCCAAACGTAACGCATTACGTTTGGGTATGATTTTTCTTTTATAATTTTGCATCCGTTTGAATAAATGTAAAAAGATGGATAACAAAAAACAAAATCAAAAACTCACGAGAATCAGAGAAAGAGTAGAGAACACATTAGAAAAGATTCCGGATGAGATCCGAAGGCAGATGATCCACAACGGGGAGATTTTATCTCATTATGCAAGATATTTGGAAGGCGGTGTAAATGAGGCGGCGGCCCTGCTGGGAGTAAATGAAAACACTTGGGTTGCCATGCAGATAGGATCAAATTCGCCTCATTCAAAAATGTTGGAGGTTAGTCACACCATCAAAGATAATATAGGCAGAAAAAAGGCGGATAGAATGATGGCAGAAGAAGTGATAAACGAGTTGGGAGAAGATAAATCGAAGATTATCAGCCTGGTTGACAGCTTATCTTTTTTCTTGGAACATGGTAGATTACCGGAGTTATAATGTAAATTATTAGGAGTTGCTATTTTCTTTGTGGATAATGTATTTGCAAGAAATAGCAGCTCCGTTTGTTTTTGAGATTAAGGGCGAATTGCGTTATTTTATTTGTTTTCTATTTTCAATATCAACCAGTTAGTATCTTTTATTACTTAAATACATGGCGAAATTACCTCTTTACCCAATTTTCTATTTTGATGCCGGGTATGCGTGAAAAGTGTTTCAAATTGTCTATAAGTCTGCTATTTTTCGGGTTTTTCCCTGTACGCGAGCGTCACGCAGATGTTTTATTTCTTCTTCAGCCGTTAGTTCATCATCGCTCCATGCCCCATTTACTTTATCTAATAAGGCTTTTCTTTTTTCCATGATTTCAGCCGAAGCCGTCCGGCTATCGGAAAAAGTTAATGAGGAGGCCAATAGTTCTATCAGTCGCCTTTTTGTTTCATTTCCTAAATGTAACAAATCTCTACGGAATATTTCGTCCGCACTTAAGTCTATGGTAGTCATATTCATTCCAAATTTAATAATTACTCTTATACAAAAATAAGAGTTTTATTTCTTATCTCCAACACAATCTTTCAAAGAACATTTTTCTTTTACTTTAATTAAACTGTAGTCGGACTGGCCCCATAGCCGTCAAGCTAAGTTTTATCTTGTTAAGACACCGCGCAGCCTCCCCCTTTTGAAGGGGGCAAGGGGGATGTTCTTTTTAGAATGATAGCGTACCTTACTACAGAAAGTAACCTGCCAAGGAGAACATCCCCCTTAAATCCCCCTTAAAAAGGGGGAGGCTGGCGCAATGGCATCGGGCGGACACATGGGTCCGCCCCTACGGTGGATGCATGGAGTTACTTTAACTCTTTGCCACCGCCAACCGTTGCAAAATGCGCTTTACCAGTTGGCGCATATCGAAGGGCTTTTCTACATATTCCTCTTGCGAAAGTACTTTACCATCGGGGGTAAATACCGGGCAATCCCCCATATTCACCACATAGAGAATGGGGATATGTCGCGTTTCTTCCTTGCCTTGCAAGAGGTCTGCCACTTCAAAGCCACTCATTCCGGGCATATAAAAGTCTATCAGGATCAAGTCGGGATGTTGCTCTGCGGCTTGGCGCAGGGCATCTTGCCCATCGGTGGCGGTGAGCAATCGGCAATGGGCTTGGGCCAGTAAGATCTTGAATAGTAGCATATCCGTGGGGATATAGTCGGCTACTAGGATGGTGTATTTTGATAATGCCATGATGTTTTTTATTAATAGGGGGTATTGATCCAATCTTCTACCATTTTGTCTATGTTTTCTATAAAGTAGGCTTTATTTTCAAAAACAATTACAGCACGCGTTCCTTTCATAATAATTTTTTTACCATCTATAGTTTCAATAGTGATAGTAGGATTCCAACGTTTCATTATTTCAAGGAAGCCACCTTCGGAGTTAATTATTTCCCATTTATTTTCGTTATTAGGATTTCTATAACAGATATTTAATATGTTATCAGATCCAGCTAAAGCATATTTATCATAAATTCCAACAGGTATATCTACTCCGGCTTTGGGTTTGTCCGTACTCCAAACCTCTTCATTTCCTGCCAAATCATAGATATGAGCACGAGGATCCTGATCATTATCCGCTTGTATAATCACCCTTTTCCCATCTGTGGCAACACGTTGACCTTCTCCATGTTTTGCACCATATAACTTATTCCATTTTTCTGCACCTTCATCATACTGAAAAACGCCATTATTGGTAGCCAATATATTTCCCGACAAAGATAATTTATAACCGGACATTCCTGTTACCTTATACCCCGTACCCAAATTCCCGTTCTCATCAATAGGATATACCCAACTGTTATGCCCTTCGTTGTTGGGATTACTTGCCCCACCACGATGCAAGTGAGTACCTGTAATCATAAATTTATCGCTAATAGCGACTGAATATCCATCAAAATCGTTACGTTCTGCCGCACAAAACCATCTGCCAGTAGTTGTACTTTTCTTTATAAAATAAGTACCTGTTATGCTACTTGCAGCCGGTACACCGTACCCTACAACCGCATAGTCTCCATACAAAGCCATATTAGGCACAATATAGTTTCCACTTAGTTTGTAGTCTTTTTTAAATAAATCATCCCCAGCCGTTGGATTTTCATTTGCATATACAGGTTCTCCCGCTGTCCATGTTCCATCCGGACGTTTATCATATACATAGAAATAGTATTGCCCACCAGCAGACTGCTGTACCGCCGAAATTATACGATTACCAGAAAAAGCACAGCTACCAGCCTCAATAACCGTACAAATAGGAGTAAAAACCGAAACTCCCCCCTTTGCCACTAGCTGAACAGACAGGGAGGTAACCTCTCCGGCTCTTAATATTACATCTCCCTCCAGCGTACAACTGTATTTCTTTCCATTAGCTAAAGTCACCGTTATTTTTTGACCTTTCGGCAAAGTTTGTGCTGGGAGCAAGCATTTAAAATCAATCCAATAAGGATTCTGTTCAGACCAAGGGCGACGATACATTTTTATATTCGCAGTAGTGCCGTTCGCAGCCGTCAATTGATAGTCATTACTTGTTGTTTCAGCACTGATTATGCCGGTTGTCTTTACACCAAGAATGCTTGCCGATGAACCGATAATATCAGTAGAGCCTACTTCCCTATCATCAATACTCAAGTGAATGCGGAAACATGCCATCAAATGTTTGAAACTAAATTTCAGTTCCTTGCAAGTGCCGGAAGTAACAGAAGCATGTGCCGCCAGACGGAGGCTCTTTAAATAACCATTTTCCGAACTTTGATCGGTCTGAACAGAAATCGTACTTCCGATAGCGGGCAATGCTGTTTCCTGCTGTCCATACCAAGCATATACATCGGTGGTATTACTGCCTACCAAATCTTTCCAAAGTCCGTAATTGTTGTCGGTGCCTGTATCTGTTTTAGGAGTGAATACACCATTCTCGCCGGAGTAAAGGTATGTATAGGAAGTAGAATTACCACTCCACCCTATCAAGATAGGGTCGTCTACCTGAAAAGTAGTCCTACTGCCTGTATAGAGGCCCAAATCATCTTCCGAGTCCACATCCGTCATTCTTGCCGAGATGCTTGTACCCGCAATAGTCCCCGTAACCACGTAATCGGACGGGGTGCCAAGTGGCAAGTCATTACGGGATTCATCCATATCGGTGCATGAGGTTGCCCATGCGGCAAGCAGGACAAGATATATGCTATATTTTTTCATTACTAAATGTTTTGTTTACTTCATTCTTATTTGTTGTTTTCCGGTGTGCCCCTATAGCTGAATAGGAACACGCTGACTACAGTTTCTACACCACTCACATTTGTATTTTCCTCGGTCCAAGTAGCCCAGCTTTGCGTTATTTGAGATATTGTATTCAAGGCAGTGCATAGCCCATTGAAATCAGTTTGGGTTAACGCTCCATTATCCGGTTCTTTCCGAGTGCAATTCGTTACAGTGATTCCGGTGGCAGGAGATGTAGTATTTTCTATATAATGACAATTGGCAAATGTAGCCACAGCACTTTCGCCACTTCCGGTTACATTCCCCACTAAGCTACCAGCTGACGGTTTTCCATTCTCAGCATCTTGATTACTTAATTCCGTGATGCGCGTATAGCAATTATTTACTGTTCCCACCACTGCTCCCGCCAAACCGCCTACGCAACTGCTTGTCGATGCTTTTGTAAAGCTAAGTTTCAGTTCATTCGTTCCTTTGGCATACACGGCGGAGTTGATAATATCTCCCTCACAACTACCTACCAGGCCTCCAAAATATAATCCACTAGCAGCCGATTCGTTCTTTTGAAGCAGGGTGATGCCGTTTAGTTCCACCGTGCAGTTGGTGATATTTCCTTTGACTTTTCCTGCCAGCATGCCGGCATAGATAGCATCGGGAAATTCTATGGCGGCACTAGCTGCGCCGGAAGTCATGATTTTTACATTGCTAATGTCGCTTGTGGTATGCCCTATGATTCCTGCGTAGGCGGTGGGTATTGTTTGCTGAGTTCCGCTGCCGCCCGTTCCCAGCCCGGTTAAGTCTACATTGATAGTCCATCCTTGCCCGTCAAAAGGGATGGTAAGAGGTTTGGTATCTGTGCCAATGGGTGTCCATTTTTCTTTATCCGTTGTCCCCGTTATGGTGATGGGGCCGGTTAGTTTTATTTTGAATACACCTTTTTCAGTCCATCCGTATTCCTCGTAGGCACCAAGATTCCCGGAGGGGTTTTCATCTTCATTCCACTTTTTAGCAAATGCCCATAATTCTTCTGCACTTCCTATTCCTTGCTCCTCGGTGGCTAGATTGGTTTGAGAATCTATTTTTCCCCATTCCACGGTGGTATTATCTATACAGAGGGTGCTGCCTCCCAATACCAAGTGGTAGGTATAATAATAGCCTGCTAACCACTTCTGTGTAAAGACTTTGGAAATTCCTGTATAGGTGCGGTCGTGGGTGGTTTCCCCGTTTTTTCCCAGTGTTACGGTTATTGTAAAATCGCCACTGAGGTTGTTAGAAAGCGGCGCCACCAGTCCGCAGGCCACGATAGTGGGGTTTCCGTTGGCTCCCATAGCTATGGGGGTGCTGCCGGTGGCGGCGGTAAAGGTTAGGGCATATGTGTTTGTTAAACCTGATATTTGGCCATTGTTTATTTGCATTTTGGAATTGCTGTTTCCGGTAGCTCCTGTAAGGAAAGGAGTGCTGCCGGAGGGTGCGGATATTTTAATGCTTTTTACGCAGTCGTATTCGGTATTGGGGGTGCGGTCTTTGTCGCATTGCAAGGTAAACATTATTTTGGCCAGGGCGTGGTGCATGTAGATGTCTACGGAAGATGCTCCATTGGCACTGGCGGTGATGGCTGTGGCATCTCCTACGGTGCTGCCGGCAGAGCCGTAGAGGTAGTCGGTGGCATCACAAGTTGGGGTGGCTGGGGTGCCGGTGGTGGAGAATGTTTGCTCGGCAGGAAGGGTTACGGGGATGGTGTAACCATTGCCGCTGCCGGTTTGTGACGCTGTGGCACTTGAAGGGCTGAATGCTTGTATATGGGCGGTTTCTCCGGTTAAGTAAATGGTGGTGGCGGAGGGGTTACTTCCTTCGTATAGTCCTGAGCCGTCTGTGTGGAATGTAAAACGGGTGTCGTTTCTGTCGGGGTATGCGTCATATCCTATACCCTTGGTGATGCATAGTCCTATTGCTTCCAAAGTACCATTCTCGGTAATCAATGCTCCGTCGGCACGTGTAATGGTAGCTTCTCCTTCCGGTTTAAAGTTTAGTTGCAAAGCACAGGGCTTCTCTGCCTGCTGTTCGGGCAGGTCACCCGAACAGGCAGAGAGCATGAGGATACAGACGCTGAATGGTATGTATAGGGTTCGTTTCATTCAAGTTCTTGATTCGGTTATTGAATAGGGGTAAGGTCGTCACTAACTGTAGCTGTTTCCCACTTGGTTACTGTTACTTTAGTTATACCTAATCCTTTACTACTCATTTTTACGGTGTAAACGGTGTTGTAACCGGCTGCCCATTCATTGCTACTATTGGCTACTGCCGGTATGCCTACAGGATAGGCTACTCCATCTATAGTGAATACAGCTTGAAGTTTACTGGCTTGGAGCTCTGTATTGGGATATACCAGCATGCCGAAGGCGGGAAGATTAGATTTATTACCATCAGTTAGCGTAGTTAATGTATATCCGGCACTACTCGCTGTATAAGGGTAACGAGTTAGTGATTTACTTGTTCCATCTGCTGCATCACTGATAGTTCCATCTTTAATAGCCATTGATGCTGATCCTGTTTTTAGAGTAGTAGTACTTTCATCTAGATTTTTCAACACAATAGTCGTCAAGCTACCATCTCCACTGAAAGTACTCTCCTTGTAAAACTTAAAGCTGATCATTGCCAAGGCATGATGCATGGTTAATTCGGCTGTGTTTGCGGTAGCAGTTTTATCGGCAACCGGAGTGGCGTACATATAGTCCTTTTCACCCTTTGCGGTATAAACGGGAGGAGTGGCAGGAGAAGTAGGGACAGTGATCCTGCTACTTTCCTCGTCAGAACTAGAGCCTGTAAACAAAGTTAAATTAGTCGCTTTCGTATTGTCAGTAACGGCACTACTATGTTCCACCGTCAAATCAGATGGATAAACAGCATAAATTTTAGTATTTTCTGTACCAAGATAAATGTTATCACTTCCCTCTACAACCCAGCCAGTACTACCTAATTTATATACCGCATAATTATTACTTGTACTATTATAATTAGTGCTATTAGCATACACAGCAATCTGATCATCTTCAGCAAAGGCCTCTCCTGTCACTACACCCTCAGTAGCCGCCCGCGCCATCTCCACCGAAGTCCGTATCTTTAACTCCACAGGCTGGATATTACCATTATTATCACCGTCTTCTTCTCCTTGCATTGCATCCGAAGAACATCCATAAAGGGCTACCAAACCTGTTGCCAGCAACCCGATTGTAACTAATTGTCTTGTCTTTTTCATATTCGTTATGTTAATTGTTTAATATGCTAGTTCATTGTTTCCCATCCTTGTAAAAGATATCCAAATCACCACCTTGCCAAGTAGTTTCCACCCATTTAGTGATGGTTACCGTGATCTGTATTTCCTTGGAAGGAGGAGGAACAGGAATATCGGGAACATCGGGCTTATCGGGTTCGTCCGGCTCGTCAGGTTCTTCGGGTTTGTCCGGTTCTTCCGGTTTATCGGGTTTATCCGGCTCTAGCTTATCCGGCAACTTTACCGACAGGTCATAAGACAAACCGGACTCAGATCCTCCACCTTCAAAGTCCACGGGAATATCTTCGAAAGCAATATCATGGGCAGAATCCCCGTCCCTTGCCAGCACCATGTTCATTATCATTTCCGCTCCCGGCTGAACCAGGATATTGCCCAAAGGAATCTCCACACCCGCCTCCACGGGAAGACCGCTTGTACCGGGTGCTTCGTAAACCACTACCTGCATGGGCTCACTGCCAAAAGACATTTCACCTTTCAGCAAATCCAAAGAGGCACTGGTGGCAGAGCCATCCAGCGACAAGTATTTTAAACGGTAACTGCCTTGAAAGTCTTCTCCTGTTTCCACGGAGATATTCAACTGTGCCAGCAGGTGGCGGAAGGTGATTTTCTTGTCCTGCTCTGAAAACGGTAGCCGCAAAGAGCCCGATTGGACTTCGGCATAGAGAATATCTTCGTTGCCCGTCAGCTCATAATGCGCCTTGCCCATAGAAAGCAGGGTGCGGGGATAGAAGCCCCACAAGTAGACGGCGGAACTGTCCGTGGGATAATAATGTACGGATGAAAGGTTGAGTTGCTGTTCTCCGGCTATGGCGTCCCATTGTTCATCTATGCTTTCGGAATTACTGCCCACGGCAAGCCCCACGGGTGTACCATCAAACTGATCGACTGCCGAACGACTGAGCAGGGAGGTATAAAGTTCGATAGGAACAAGTACAGGCTCCGGATCGGGATTATCAGGTTCATCGGGTTCATCCGGATGATCGGGATTATCGGGCACAGGAGGCAATGGCGGATCATCAGAACCGTGACTGCATCCGGCAAATAGAAATGATGCCAGTAGACAAACAAAAAAGAACTGTCCTTTCATACAAACAAAGTCATGTTTCAAACATTATAACCTAAAAATTGGCTAAACCTTATTTCTAAAATAAGGGTGATACCACCTGCCACCGGCTGGTAAAAAGCTGGTATATAAGTAAATTATTATAAATATTGTATGACTTTTCAGCGAAAATACGCCTCAAGAAAGAGAGGAAAAAGAGGCAAATAAGTGTTAAGCGAATAGAAAAGACATGACAGTATAGAACCCGTATACTCTTTTTTCACAAATCGGACATTGATAGTACTATCAACATATAAAATATGTAAAAGACAACACAGTAATAGACTCGTAGATTAGATTTTACAAAAAAAACACAGAAAATACTTGTTTTTTCCTCTTATTAGTCCTACTTTTGCTCTCAGAAATAAGACATCATTTTATTGTTTTATTAGTTATTATGCTGGCTAACAGCTTTTTATGCACAGATGCACCCTTATTTTAGAAATAAGGTTTTAAGCTACCCCACAAATGAAATCATCAACTCCTTTTGTCACCTTTCTATTCGCATCATTCATTTTTTCCTGACTTAAAGCTGCCAAATAGATACGCGTAGTCTTCTCGGAAGTATGTCCCAACGCCTGACTGATAACAGCTATAGGAATATCAAGCTCATGTGCCCACGAAGCCCAACTATGGCGTGCCCCATAAGTGGTGAGGGTAATATCCAACCCCAGCATCTCGCCCACTTTCTTGAGGCATTTGTTATTATGGCGCAGGCAACTCTTGTAAACTTCGTGCACCACCTCCTTGGTATCGGGCAAAATGGGAAAGAGCCGCAATGCCCCCTCTCTGTGATATTGGTTGATGATAAAGCGCATTCCGGGAGTAATGCCTACGCTCACCCTCACCCCGTTCTTCACACGATGGTAAACTATCTTGTCCCCATGTATATTCTTCGGGGTGAGCAGAGCCATATCTGCAAACGGCATTCCGCAGGCAAGGTAGCTAAAGATGTAGAAGTCTATCGCCTGTCTCTCCGCAGGGGAACAGATGAGGGCAGCAGCAGCTATCTGCATGGTGACGGCGTGTGGAAGGGCACGTTTCTCGGTAGGTTCGCGCGTCAGTTGCAGGTGGGAAAAAGGGTTGATGGCGGGGGCTACCAGTTTGCCTTTCACGGCAGCATTGTACATGGCACGCACATTGCTGAGGTAACTGTTGCGCGAGTTGGCTGCCAGCTTTTGCTCTTTCAGGTATGCCTCGAAAGCATCTACCATTTCTTCCGTTATTTCCTCCCAATGCAAGTCGCGCTCTCCCCAAAATTTCCTCAGCCAGTTGCTTCCGGCGCGATACAGGTCGGCTGTACTCTCCTTGCCCTGGGCACGCTTCTGCTTAATACATGATTTCATGTAAGCAAATGTTTCTTCTTTTGTTTCCATTTCTATATAGGTTTTGATAATGAGGACGAAGATACAACAGAATAAGGAAAGGATGGTTGAAAAAAGACATAGACAGCAGAGGCAATACTATAAAAATATAATCCTATATGGGCAAAAAAAAGACGCAATGATATATCTTTTCGCAAAGTACAATAAGAAATTCGTAATATAAAATGCAAATAGCAAGGAGATGGTTAAGGCAACAGAGAAAATAACTGCCTGCGACAAGACAGATTTTGACACAATAACCCAGGCACAATACGGATATTTCCATAGAGTTTTATTGCTGTTTTTTTTGTTTTTTTCAAAAAAAGTATTCTTCTAGTAGTACATATCCGATCGCACACTCTCTTTATTCATGAATAGAATTTATCCGGGTTGCCGGTGGGCAACAGTTCTGATTGAACAGAAAAAGGGAGGATTCTTCATTTTTTCTTTAGAAGACATATCTGGGAAGATATGAAGTTTATGTAGTTATAAACTGACCCTAGGACAGGGCAGAATGTATAAAAAAGGATCCAGTCTGGGAAGATGGGGGATCCTTATTTTTCGGAATTTCTAAAGAAAGAGATATAACCATTCTGCCGAATCGGAATACTCCGTGAAAAGGCAGAGAGTATTTTGAATTTTAAAACTGAAAAGAAAAAAAATGAAAAAAACATTTCTTTGCGCAGCCTTGATTCTATGGGCTGCCGGAAGTGCACAAGCGCAAGCCAACAACATTGACAACAATGAAGGAAGCGGCGATAAGCACAAGGTAGAGACAAACCGGTTTTGGGATAACTGGTTTATGAGTGTGGGCGGAGGCGCCCAAATGTATTTTGGCGATCACAACAGACATATGTCTTTTGGTGACCGCCTATCCCCCGCTCTGGATATAGCGGTAGGGAAATGGTTTACACCGGGAATTGGTGTCAGGCTGATGTATAGCGGGCTCTCCCTGAAAGGGGCGACGCAAAACGGAGCGCACTCCAGCAGTAAACCCATCAGCGGAAAGCCTTGGGAGGGATACTGGCTGAATGAGCAGAGTTTCGACTTCTTTAATCTGCACGGGGATGTGATGTTCAATGTTTCCAATCTGCTGTGTGGATACAATGAGACTCGTTTTTGGAATTGCAGTCCGTATGTGGGAATAGGATGGATGAGAGCATGGGAACATCCGTCGTCTCGAGAGGTCAGCGCGAATCTGGGTATCCTAAACTCTTTCCGAGTATCTTCGGCCATAGATATTAATCTGGACATTCGCGGTACGCTGGTGAATGACCGATTTGACGGAGAAACCGGAGGACGAAGGGAAGAAGGGCTGCTTGCCGCCACAGTAGGCGTGACTTACAAATTCCCCAAACGTGGATGGAACCGTAGCCGCACAGTAGTAATGTATGACAACGATGCATTGAATGAACTGCGCGAAAAGATGAATGCAATGAGTGCGGAGAATGCACGATTGCAGCAGGCTATTGCAGAAGGAAATCAATCGGCTGCCGAAACGATTGTCCGCAAGATGGAGGTGGCTGCTCCGAATCTGGTTACTTTCCAAATTGGTAAAAGTGAGTTGAGCCGTGAGAATCGGGTTAACCTAGGTTTCCTGGCTAAAGTGATTAAGACTACGGACCCGAATGCTGTTTATACCATTACCGGCTATGCCGATGCAGGAACTGGAACGGATGCCATCAACAGCCGCCTGAGCCGGGAACGTGCGCAAGCGGTGTATGATTGCCTGATAAAGGAATACGGTATTCCTGCATCACAGCTTCAAGTGGATCATAAAGGGGGTGTGGATAATATGTTTTATGATGATCCGCGCCTGAGCCGGGCAGTAATAACACGCAATGAGTAATGAAGAAAAAAATGTATCAACAAAACAGACCAATAGTTATGTACAAAAATAATACAGAAAAAGAGGCTTACGAAGCTCCTGCTGTAAAGAAACAGCAGGTAATATTGGAACAAGTGATTGCCGCCAGCCCATACGAGGGGAAAGTAATACATGAGTGGGAGGACGAAGATATATACCTTGAGGATATTACCTTTTAACCCTCCACCGGACAATTCAATATATCAATTTATAAATTCATTAGAAAAGAAGATGAAAAAACAATATTTCAAGAATCTATTATGGGGCGTTTTATTGCTGGCAGGTGGCTTGATGTCATCTTGCAGCAATGAAGATTCAAAAGAAGAAACAGCTACATCCGGAAGCCGGATTATAACCATGAAAATTGGCCAAAGCTTTAATGAACAGGCACGCGGAGGCATAGCAAAACCGGATACCATTTATCAGAAGCTTGATAATGGCATGGAGATGACTGCCATTGTGGAGCAGGATGGTGTGGGCGATTCCCGGGCTACGACTAAAGAGTTGGTGAAACCGGGAACTGTAGTATATGCAATAGTTATGGATGAGAATAAGAAAATTCTGAAAAAGTCTTATATAACAGTGGATGCTAACAATGAGCTATCAATTAGTGCGCCGGCTAGTGAGGATGTACAAGTACTTCTCTATTCCCACAATAGCACATCATATCCATCCAGTTCTAGTTTTCCCGGCAATGGAAGTTATCTGGATGATGATTATCAAGTTCTAGCAAGCGCTTTATCTATAAAGGATGCAATGTTTGCCCACACCGGAATAATACCTGCCGGTACTACAAACCTAGGGACAGTAGTATTTAAGCATGCACTTTCTCAAGTCAGAGTTAGCTTGTCTTATGAGGGTGGCATTACAGATTTTGACGCACTTACTAATTTAATTTCAAACGGATCTGCAAATATTAATGTATATACGCTGGAACTAGAACGAGGAGGAGGGCATGTGTCAGTTGCTAATATTGGCAAAAGTGATTCACCTGTAGAGGTTTTAGAGTCCCCATATTGGGATTTTATCCCTAGAAATGATGGCGAACCCATTGAGTTTCGCTTTATCAGACTTAATGATGTTCCAATAGATCCTATTAAACCAGTGTACATCACTACTCCATTTTTTCCAGGCTGTAGATATACCATTCATTTGCGCGTAAAAAAAGAAAGCTAAGCAGCAGAAGAAAATGCCTTGACCAGAGGTACTTAAACGAAAGATTTTTTATTTATTAGCTTCCCGGTACTTTGGGGGCTATTTACCAATATCTTTTTTCAATTAAAAGGAAACAGAACTATTTAAAATTACCATCTATATGGGATTTTAGAGTTCTGCTTCCTTTCTGTTTTTCTACGAGGGTATAATTAAAAAATGTTCTAAAAATATTGTTCCAAACCTGTATGATAAAAACCAAAGGGATGCATCTTTTTTCATAAAAGACAATAAGAAAATTGTAACACTAAGCGCAAAATGCCAGTAGATGGTAAGAGGAACAAAAACAGCCTTTGTCCAAATGGCAATATATATAAACACAATAACAAATCACAAATACAGATATTTCCGTAGATCTTTATTCCTGTTTTTTTTGTTTTTTTCAAAAAAAGTATTCTTCTAGTAGTACATATCCGATCGCACACTCTCTTTATTCATGAATAGAATTTATCCGGGTTGCCGGTGGGCAACAGTTCTGATTGAACAGAAAAAGGGAGGATTCTTCATTTTTTCTTTAGAAGACATATCTGGGAAGATATGAAGTTTATGTAGTTATAACTGACCCTAGGACAGGGCAGAATGTATAAAAAAGGATTCAGTCTGGGAAGATGGGGGATCCTTATTTTTCGGAATTTCTAAAGGAACAGATGATAAAAGAGATATAACAATTCTGCTAAACCGGAACACTCCGTGAAAACGCAGAGAGTATTTTGAATTTTAAACTGGAAAGAAAGAAAATGAAAAAAACATTTCTTTGTGCAGCCTTGATGCTATGGGCTGCCGGAAGTGCACAAGCGCAAGCCAACAACATTGGAAGCAATGAAGGAGGCGGCGATAAGCACAAGGTAGAGACAAACCGGTTTTGGGATAACTGGTTTATAAGTGTGGGCGGAGGAGCCCAAACGTATTTTGGCGATCACAACAGGCAAATGTCTTTTGGTGACCGCCTATCCCCTGCCCTGGATATAGCGGTAGGGAAATGGTTTACACCGGGAATAGGGGTCAGGCTGATGTATAGCGGGCTGTCCCTGAAAGGGGCGACACAAAACGGAGCACACTCTAATGGCAAACCCATTGATGGAAAACCTTGGGAAGGATACTGGCTGAATGAACAGAAGTTTGACTTCTTTAATCTGCATGGGGATGTGATGTTCAATGTTTCTAATCTGCTATGTGGATACAATGAGACTCGTTTTTGGAATTGCAGTCCATATATAGGATTGGGATGGATGAGGGCATGGGAACATCCTTCGTCTCGAGAGGTTAGTGCGAATCTGGGTATCCTAAACTCTTTCCGGGTATCTTCGGCCATAGATATTAATCTGGACATTCGAGGCACGCTGGTGAATGACCGGTTTGATGGAGAAACCGGTGGACGAAGGGAAGAAGGGCTGCTTGCTGCCACTGTAGGCGTGACTTACAAATTCCCCAAACGCGGATGGAACCGGAGCCGCACAGTGGTGATGTATGACAATGCTTCACTGAATGAATTGCGGGAGAAAATAAATGCAATGAGTGCGGAAAATGCACGGTTGCAACAGGCTATTGCGGAAGGAAACAAGGCTACAGCTGAAACGATTATCCAAAAGATGGAGGTGGCTGCTCCGAATCTGGTTACTTTCCAAATCGGTAAAAGTGAGTTGAGCCGCGAGAATCGGGTTAACCTGGGTTTCCTGGCTAAAGTAATTAAGACTACGGACCCGAATGCTGTTTACACCATTACCGGCTATGCCGATGCAGGGACGGGAACGGATGCTATCAACAACCGCCTGAGCCGGGAACGTGCGCAAGCGGTGTATGATTGCTTAATAAAGGAATATGGTATTCCTGCCTCACAACTCCGCGTGAGCCACAAAGGGGGTGTGGACAATATGTTTTATGATGATCCACGCCTGAGCCGAGCAGTAATAACACGCAATGAATAATACGACTAAAACAATGGAAAGAAAAATGAATACATCAAGACTGAAAGAAAGGTATGAAAGCCCCACGGTGGAAAAATGCCAGGTGATGCTGGAGCAGATGATGGCAGGATCAAAATACACACCATATTTCGAAGTAGCTGAAGAATGGACATATGAAGAAGTATCCGGAGGCGATATAAACATTGATTTTTAATTAACCCCAAACATCAGAATAAGGAAATATGAAAAGAATACTTATATTACCCAAGTCACTGCTTTTGTTTTTAGCAGTATCCACCCTTTCGTTACTGTCATGCAGCAATAATGAGAATGATGACATAAAGCCCGATAGTAATGGTGAATGTGTCATCACCCTAAATATTAGTGAAGCACTTGATAATACGGATGCACGCAGCTACTTACCGGAAGCAACAAAGGTTTCACAACAAAAAATTAATGATGAGTTGATATTGGAGACAGAAGTAATCAGGGAGAATGCAAGCAATTCGCGTGCTACAGAGACTCAACTTTACCCATCAACCAGAGTACTTGCTATTATATACAAAAAAGGAGAATCTGAAGAACTTGTAGTATATAAAGCCCAAGAGTTGATAGTTCAACGTGGTCAAGTAAATCGTTTAATAGTACCCAACCAGGATATTATAATAGACTTTTATTCCCTGAATGCCTACAGATTTTTTTCACAACCAGAAGAAGGAGTAATGTGGAAACCTGAAGTGGGAACTCCCCGCAAAGACGTAAAATACACCATTAATCTTGACTCTGACTTCCAAAACTCCGATCACGATTTTCTTTATGAATCAATAGAGTGTACATATCCTTTTGATGATTTAAACAAAGTCGTTCTAAAACATCCATTCCCCCAAATAGCCATCAGGATGATAAGCCAAGAAGCAGGTGTAGTCAGCAGTTTTGATGCTGGTTTAATCAGTAATAGTTCTTACCAAAAAGCAACTATATGCATTAAAGATGGTAATGTAACAGATCGAGATGGAGATCAAGCTATCACTTTCTATGTAACTAATGGGGACAATGGAGGCGTTATCAGTTATGACGAAAAAAATGCTAATGATCCTTATGGATTGGGGAATAGGCAATCACTGTATAGCATAGTAATTCCTAAAAATAGTACAACAACCCATAAAGTACGCATCAACAGCTTACTGATTGAAGGTAAAGAAGTACTTCAAGCGCCTATAATTGTAGATTTGGACAATACAAAGCTACCACTAAACGCCGGGACTCGTTATATTATTAAATTTACAATAAAGAGACCTGCATTGCCAGAAGCAGATGTACCTTACGTACAATTCAAAAACATTCAAGTAGCAAAAGCAAATTTGCAGTACGGTCATGGCAAATGGTTTGTGGGGGACGATCCCACATATAAGTCTTTAGAAAATACAAATGGTGGTGATGACCATTTCGCATGGAACACTATATACTCTTATAACTGGACAACATTCTATATCCCCACAGAGTGGAAAGATAGTAATGATCCTTGTACAAAACTCGGTTCCACTTGGCATACGCCAACCCGAACAGAATGGGCACAACTGATAGGCAATTATGAAGGGCTTTCGTTTGACAACCACCCATCAAAATCAGTATATGGATTATTTATAAAAGAAGATGACAAAGAAATTTTCTTACCACTCAATGGTTATACCATGGCTGGTAATAATGGCATATACCCTGTATCGACTTATGAATATAACAACACATCTTTTTATAGACTTTCAAACCCAGAAGGAGAACTGAATGATGGGCAAACATATGCATTTAGAGTAGGTAGATATCCCGACAAAATAGGCAGTGTATATGGTGAAATCGGCGATATGTGCTATGAAACATTAAGAAAGAAAGAAGAAGGAAATGCAGTGAGATGCGTGAGAAGCATTCCTGCACCCTAAGCTACGCCTTAAGATAAAGATATTTTAGTTTATTGGTTCTCTAGCACTTTTCTAGTGCTACTTGCCAATCTCACTTTCAACTAAAAGGAAACAGAACTATTTAAAATTACCATCTACATGGAGTTTTAGAGTTCTGTTTCCTTTCTGTTTTTCTATACACTTAAAGAATCATGAAAATCATTACTACTAGTCACTCTTTCATCTTTCTTTTTTATAAAAATATTCCCTAAAAAAAGCAACAGATTATCACAAAAAATACAGACCAATAATTCAGCACACAAAAAGACAATAAGTATTTTATGCAAACACGCCTAAATCATCAGCAGATACTAAACAGAAAAAGGTTCACATCAGATAACAAAACGATATATCTAAACACAAAAAGCTATAAGTATTATAGCATTATTACCATAGTATTTTATTCCTCTTTTTTTTGTTTTTTTCAAAAAAAGTATTCTTCTACTAGTACAGATGCGATAATTCCATCTCTTTATACACGGATATATTGTTTCTACATGCTCAACATATAGTCTATATTTGTTAGCATAGACGACAGAAATATATTTCATTTTTTCTTTAGATTACATATCTGTGAAGATATGAAGCCTATATAGTATTAATGCTCCAAGAAGGGGGCATCAGGTATAAAAAACATTTTTATACAGAAAAAGATCCTAGTCTGAGAAGATCATGGATCTTTTTTTAAAGAACGTCAAAGAGACAAGATAATTTATTACATTTCATAAAACAAACTATATAAACGACTCTGCATACTCCGACCAGTTCGTGAGACAGCAGGTATATTTTGAATTTAAAATAGAAAAGAAAAAAATGAAGAAAACCTTTTTTTGTGTAGCCCTGTTTACGTTGGCTGCCAATAGTATTTGTGCACAGTCTTCTGGCATTGAAAATAATGAAAATGTCAACGACAAGCACAAGGTAGAAACAAACCGGTTTTGGGATAACTGGTTTATAAGTGTGGGCGGAGGTGCCCAAATGTATTTTGGCGATCACGACAGGCAAATGTCCTTTGGTGACCGCTTATCACCTGCTTTGGATATAGCCGTAGGTAAATGGTTTACTCCGGGGATAGGGGTTCGTGTGATGTATAGCGGACTCTCCCTAAAAGGAGCGACACAAAATAATATCCACTCCAATGGAAAACCTATCAGTGGCAAACCTTGGGAGGGATACTGGCTAAAAGAGCAGGAAATAGACTTCTTCAACCTGCACGGAGATGTATTATTCAATCTTTCCAATCTATTTTGCGGATACAGTGAAACTCGCTTCTGGAATTGCAGTCCATACGTAGGAATAGGATGGATGAGGGCATGGGAACATCCTTCGTCACGCGAGATTAGTGCAAATCTAGGTATCCTGAACTCTTTCCGAGTTTCTCCGGCTATAGACATCAACTTGGATCTCCGCGGAACGCTGGTAAATGATCGCTTTGATGGAGAAACCGGTGGACGCAGGGAAGAAGGGCTCTTTGCCGCTACCATAGGATTGACTTACAAATTTCCCAAACGTGGATGGAATCGTAGCCATACGGTAGTGATGTATGACAATGATGCCTTGAATGAATTGCGCGAGAAAATGAATGCGATGAGTGCGGAAAATGCACGATTGCAGCAAGCCATTGCTGAGGGTAACCAATCGGCTGCCGAAACGATTGTTCGCAAGATGGAGGTGGCTGCTCCGAATCTGGTTACTTTCCAGATTGGTAAAAGCGAGTTGAGTCGTGAGAATCGGGTCAACCTGGGCTTCCTGGCTAAAGTAATCAAAACTACAGATCCGAATGCCGTATACACCATTACAGGTTATGCCGATGCAGGAACAGGAACAGATGCTATCAACAGCCGTCTGAGCCAGGAACGCGCACAGGCGGTTTATGATTGTCTGGTGAAAGAGTATGGCATACCTACATCGCAACTTCGCATTGATCATAAAGGTGGTGTGGACAATATGTTCTATGATGATCCGCGATTGAGTCGTGCAGTGATAACACGCAATGAGTAATGAATGAAAATGTATTCAATATTAAATAAAGAAACACTTATGAATAAGATAGAGAAAGAAGTTTATGAAACTCCTATTATAATGAAACAGCAGGTGATATTGGAGCAGGTGATTGCTGCCGGATCTACAACTAGAAGCACCAGCAGCAAAGTGCAAGAGAATTGGACTGAAATAGACGTTGAGGGTGACTACCTTATTACACTATAGAGTTCTTCGCCAAATAAATAGATTAACTCATAAATTCATTAGTAAAACAAAATGAAAAGACAAAATATCTTCAATCTATTATTAGGAGGTTTATTGTTTTCATGTGCTTTTCTAGCATCATGCAACAATGACGATTCGGAAGAAGATCCTATAACAGGAGGAAGCCGTGTCCTGACATTCGATGTCAGTGAAACATTTGAAGAAAGTACGGACGAAGCAAACCGCGCTCTTTCGGAAAAGCCGGATACCATTTATCAAGAATTTGAAAATGGCATGATGCTCCAAACTGTCGTAGAGCAAGATAAAATAGTGCACTCCCGTGCTACGGCAATTGCTGATGGGACACAAGTATTGGCAATCGTTCTTAATCTATCGGCAAATAAAATTCATAGAATACAACAATTAACGGTTAGTAATGGCCTCCTGACCTGCGAGATTCCTACAGGATTCAATGTAAAAGTTGTATTCTATTCTTATAACAGCAAAACCCAAATACCATCAACGACCCTTGCAGTAGGCGATGATGCTGATATAAGCGTAAGCACCAAATGGAATAAGGAAAGCAGCAAGGATATTTTATGGGCCCAAACAGGCACGATCTATCCCAGCAGCACCAGTCTAGGATCAATAACATTCAAACATGTATGTTCAAGAGTCAGACTACAGATAACCTGCGGTTCGGGAGTTTCAGCATTCATGGCATCACTCTCAGCCGGCAAGGACTCTTATGTCAATCTTCTTAGTGGTACAATAGAATCAACCAGTAGCTATACAACTACTAATTTAACGAATACGGAAAATGTCATGGGAACTTCAAAGACCTCTCAGTACAAGATCTTTATTCCTTTAATAAGAGAATCTTCATCTACACTGACTCTCAGTAGTTTCAATAATGGTTTTATATCACCTGTTATAACAACAACAATACCCTATGCTTTTAAACAAGGCTACAGCTATACACTTCATGTAGCTGTAGAAAACAAGGTTATTTGGGGATGGAGTTCAGACTACTACCAGTGGGATGCAGTTAGCCGATTCATACCGGGAAGTGCACCAAGTGTGGGAAATCCTTCTTCACTATGGCGTGGCGGTATGGACCCTGCCTACAATTCATGTAAGAATTGCCCTACCGATGATGATATACAAATCATGCTTGGCAATGGGGTATACTGGGATGCAGCCGGACCTACATGGTATGACTATAATGGAAACCCATACACCACAGGTATATGGGTAAAGAAAAAGTCCAAATGGAACACAAGCCTAAAGACGGATCATGTAACACCGAAAACCGCATCAAGTACCCAGCGTACCAGCAAAGATTATGTATTCCTTCCAGCTTCGGGTTCTCTTTCTATAAATGGAATCAGCAGTAATATCGGAATAGGAGGAAGATATTGGAGTAGTATGCCATCTCCGGAGACACAGTCTTTACCCGGAGCTCATAGTCTGTCATTCCACGAGAAGTCAGCGTGTCTTGATTTATACTCGGAGTATGATTCCCCATGGATAGAGGATGGACAGCTTGGCATTTATGTCCCTCGCTCTAGCGGTTTCAGTCTATGCCGTTTTGAATGATAAAGTAAAACGCATCACACAACGATGTATAAAGAGAATCCTAATCTTCTTAGATCAGGATTCTCACTTACAGAAGTATAAAAAAAGGAAACGTATTAATTTACAAACTCAATAGAAAGATAAAATGAGAAGAAAAGAATTCTTTAATATAGTATACGGAAGTTTATTGTTTATCGGGGCTTTCTTGACGTCCTGCAACAATGATGAAATGGAAGAAGGAAACACTTCTGGAAGCCGCGTCATGACATTCGATGTCAGCGAAACTTTCAATGAAAGCTCAGACGGAGAAAGCCGTGCTTTTAGTGAGAAATCTGATACCGTTTATCAAAAGCTGGATAATGGCATGGAAATAGAAGCTGTTATAGAACGAGACAAAGCGGAAAATTCCCGTGCTCCACAGGAAGTAGCTAATGGAACCAAAGTATTGGCAATCGTTATTAATTTATCGACCAATAAGATTTATAAAATGTATAGTTTGTCGGTAGCTAATAACAAACTATCATGCATAGTTCCTACTGGCTTCAATTCAAAAGTTGTGTTCTATTCCTATAATAGTACAACCCTAATGCCAACAACAACTTTGGAGATAGGCGACGACGCCGGGATTTACTCTAAAAACAACGCCGAACAGAAAGACAAGGACGTGATGTGGGCTGAAACCGGAACGATCTATCCCAGCAGCACATCTTTAGGAACAGTTGTATTCAAACATTTATTTGCCAGAACCAGAGTAATGATGACACGCCAATCAGGTTACCTTAATACATTTTCTATATCTTTCGCCGGTAATGTTGGAGATGAATTTGCTAATGTTAATATAATTCAGGGTACAAGAACAACATATTATTTTCCACTTGAAACCACAACGACCCTTACCAATGCCGATATGTCAGCAGCATACACAAAGTACTCAACTTTCCGAACCATAATTCCCAAGGGTGCATACCCAACCATGATGAACCTTAATACTATCAACGGATATGATCTGACAGGTCAGAGTCTGAAGTTTGATATTGCACTTATGTCGGGATGTAGTTACACCATCAAGATAAAAGTAAAATAGCAGAAGATTCACCTTCTTCTATAGAAGGAAGAAAAGATTATAAAAGAGAGAAATCTTTCCAATAGCAAATTCTATAAAGGGTTTCGCACAATGTTGCTTTGTGCGAAACCCTTTTCTATTTCCTCTCCTAACCTCCTCCCAATAAAACATTTTGTTATTTTCCCCTCCTATTTTTGCCATATTACCACATTATCACTATCTTTGTGCCAAAATATTAGCAATACTAGCATATGATACAGAGTGAATATCCTTCCGTTTTGATAATATACACAGGAGGTACAATCGGTATGATTGAGAATCCTGAGACCGGCGCGCTGGAAGCCTTTAATTTTGACCAGCTGCAAGATAATGTGCCCGAACTGAAGCGATTCAACTACCGCATATCCTCTTATCAGTTCAATCCCCCTATCGATTCCTCGGACATGGAGCCGGCTCTATGGGCAAAACTGGTAAAAATCATCAAATACAATTACGATAACTTTGATGGATTCGTCATTCTGCATGGCACGGATACAATGGCATATACAGCCTCCGCACTCAGCTTTATGCTGGAGAACCTGAGCAAACCGGTGATTTTGACCGGCAGCCAGCTCCCCATCGGCATGCTGCGCACAGACGGAAAAGAAAACCTGATAACCTCTGTAGAGATAGCCGCCGCCAAACATCCGGACGGAACAGCTATTGTGCCCGAAGTGTGCATCTTCTTCGAGAATCACTTGCTACGCGGAAACCGCACTACCAAAATCAATGCGGAAAACTTCAACGCATTCCGTTCATACAACTATCCCTCACTGGCAACAGCAGGCATACATATAAAATATGAATACGACCGCATACACAAGGCAGACCCGAATCTGCCCTTGAAACCACATTATTTATATGATACCAATGTGATTATACTCACGTTGTTCCCCGGCATTCAAGAAAATATGATCAGTAATATCCTGCATACTCCGGGACTGCGCGCCGTAGTGCTGAAGACTTACGGCTCAGGAAACGCACCTCAAAAACCTTGGTTTATCGAATTGCTGAGAGATGCCACCTCCAGAGGAATCATCATTGTCAATATATCGCAATGTTCTACCGGCAGCGTAGAAATGGGGAGATACGAAACCGGACTTCACTTGCTGGATGCAGGAGTCATCAGCGGCTATGACAGCACTGTGGAATCTGTACTGACAAAACTGATGTTTTTGCTGGGACACGGAAAGAGTGAAAGAGAAATTCGCTATCAAATGAGCATCCCTGTAGCCGGAGAGTTTACCAAATCGTAGATGTTTTTTTCACCACAGAGGAATACAGAGGTCTTTTTCTGTGTTAATCTGTGGTGAATGTAACCGTATTGTAATATCTATTTCATTAAATAGTAATAAAAACGCGCCATCTTTGCAATGCTAATTAGAAAAGATTAGTTTTGTAACATAAAAAAGATGGATATGAACGATTACCACATTTTAGTTGTTGATGATGAAGAGGACCTCTGCGAGATTCTTAAATTCAATTTGGAGAACGAAGGGTATTTTGTAAACACAGCAAATTCTGCCGAAGAAGCCCTAAAAATGGAATTGACGAAGTATGACCTGTTATTACTGGATGTGATGATGGGCGAAATCTCGGGATTCAAAATGGCGAATATGCTGAAAAAGAATAAAGCAACTGCTGCTATTCCTATTATATTTATCACCGCAAAGGATACGGAAAACGACACTGTAACCGGTTTCAATCTGGGAGCCGATGATTATATCTCCAAACCATTCTCTCTAAGGGAAGTGATGGTACGTGTAAAAGCCGTATTGCGCCGCACCAATTCAGCCTCGGGAAAAGAAGTTCAGGAACAACTGGAATACAAAGGATTGCTGCTGGACATCACTAAAAAGAAAGTCAGCATAGACGGCGAAGAAGTTTCACTGACCAAGAAAGAATTTGAAATCCTGTTACTGCTATTGCAAAACAAAGGACGAGTATACTCACGCGAAGACATCCTGGCAAAAGTATGGCAAGAGGAAGTCTATGTGCTGGACCGCACCATCGATGTAAACATCACCCGTTTGCGCAAGAAAATCGGTGAATACGGAAAATGTATTGTTACCCGCTTGGGGTATGGCTACTGTTTTGAATGTGAATAACTAAACCTATTTTTCCTATGACCATCAAGTTATCCAGCCATGTATTATCATTCAGCAATAAGCTGTTCTTGTCGGTTATCTCCCTGTTTATAGCCTTCGCCATCTGCTTTATGTCCTTTCAATATCGCAGAGAGAAGGAGTATAAAATAGATTTGCTGAACACACAGCTACAAAACTATAATGACCGTTTGAATGATTTTCTCTGTAATCAAGACACGCTGGATATCCGGCTATTGGATGCATACGTGCAGGAGCACACAATGGCCAACCTGCGCGTTACCTTGATACGCAAAGACGGAGTTGTTCTTTTTGACAATTTAAAGCAAGATCCCAGCCTGTTTGAGAATCACTTGAGCCGCCAGGAGATAAAGGAAGCTATAACACACGGAGATGGGTATGCCATCAACAGGCAATCCGAAAGTATAGGAGGCAATTTCTTTTATTCCGCCAAATATTACACGAATCAGAACTATATTATTCGATCAGCGCTCCCCTATACAGTCAGTTTGGTAAAGCATTTAAAGGCAGATTCACACTATGTGTGGTTCACCTTAATCATCAGTTTTGTTCTTATTTTCATTTTCTATAGATTTACACACAGGCTGGGTATGTCTATCACCCAACTGCAACAGTTTGCCTTGAAAGCCGACCGCAACGAACCGATAGACACCGATATACAAAGTGCTTTTCCAAAAAATGAATTAGGAGAAATATCACAACATATCATCCAGATATACAAACGTCTGCATCAAGCAAAAGAAGACTTATACATAGAACGTGAAAAGCTGATTACCCACCTTCGGATTTCGCACGAAGGACTGGGAGTATTTACTCACCGGAAAGAAGAAATATTGGTAAACAACCTGTTCACGCAGTACGCTAACCTCCTTTCGGACAAGAATCTGAGCAGCACAGAGGAAATATTCTCTATCCCCGAACTACAGCCCATCACCAAGTTCATTACTAAAAACAAGGAACGCAGCATAGGAAAAGAGGAAAAACGAATGTCTCTGAATATAGACAAGAACGGACGCATTTTTGCAGTGGAATGCATCATTTTCCAAGATGACAGCTTTGAAATCTCTATCAACGACGTAACCCAAGATGAGGAACAAGCACGCTTGAAAAAGCAACTAACCCAGAACATTGCCCATGAGCTTAAAACCCCCGTAAGCAGCATTCAAGGATATTTGGAAACCATTGTCAACAATCCGGAACTGCCCCGTGCAAAAATCAATGCCTTCTTGGAAAGAAGTTATGCACAAAGTAATCGGTTGGCACATCTGTTACGCGATATTTCCGTACTCACCCGCATGGAAGAAGCTCCAAATATGATTGAGACAGAGTCAGTGAACCTCACTGCTATCATGCAGAATATTCTGAACGAAGTAACACTGGAACTGGAAGAAAAACAAATAACAGCAAATAACCTGTTGCCGGAAAACCTAACCGTGCAAGGTAATTCTTCATTGCTCTATTCCATTTTCCGCAACCTGACGGACAACGCTATTGCTTATGCAGGAAACAATATCACCATTACAGTCCGTTGTTTCCGTGAAGATGAGCAGTTCTATTATTTTAGTTTCTCTGATACAGGTGTGGGGGTAAGTCCCGAACATCTGAGCCGTTTGTTCGAGCGATTCTATCGGGTGGACAAAGGACGCTCACGAAAATTGGGCGGCACAGGGTTAGGTTTGGCAATCGTTAAGAATGCAGTAATCTTGCATGGAGGAAGTATCTTTGCCAAGAATAACCCGGGTGGAGGGCTGGAATTTATATTTACGCTGAGTAAAGAGTGACTCTTTAGCCTTCTTTCGCTATGGAGCAAAAAAATCAAAGGATAAGATTGTTTTTCTAAATATAAACTGTATCTTTGCCATGCATCGGTTCACTCATCCCATCCCTGGGGTGATGATTAAAAGGGAATCAGGTGAGAATCCTGAACAGTCCCGCTGCTGTATGTTTCACTAAACGCGTAAGCAAACACCATTAACCACTGGGATAACACCCGGGAAGGTGCTTATAGCGGAAACAAGTCAGAAGACCTGCCTATGTATTTTCAAATCTGAAGCTTTCGAGGAAAGAGCTTGGAACACTGAACATAAAGGATGGTTTCACATCCGCTATTTTCTTCGTTTCACTATCCGGAAAAGAATATCAGGTAAAAAGAACATTTATTAAAGTAAACTCTGCCAAGTTTATTTGAAGTGCTCAGCCGAAGTGATTCGCCTGAGCATTATTTTATAGCCCAAGTCAACACAAAATCAGGATGCGTAAAATAATGAATACGGTAATGTCCCTGCTGTTCCGTCCGGTATTCCTGTGCCTCAAAAGTCCCTTCTCCGGAGGGGGTAAAAGGAAGAATATGAAGATGATGAATCAAATCCACCTCCTCCTCTCCTATCAATTTGAACAAGGTTTCTTTGGCCGACCAGTGAAGCAGTAAAGCATATATTTCATCTCCGTGAGAAAGATTCTGTTCTTCATCCGGACGAATGAAACGCGAAGCCACCTTCTTCACCCTCGTGCCATATTGCTCAATATCCATTCCCACTTCGCGGGAAGGATGAAGTGCAACCGCCACATAGCCACGGGTATGTGAAATACTGATGTATCCGCTTCCATCTTTTAAATAAGGTCTGCCCGAAGGATAATAAGCAATTTCCTTTTCTTCTCCACACAAGGTTTTCAGCAGTACACGCACTGCCAGCCATTCGTGTTTCCGGTTTTCGGAAAACTTAGCCAACTTGCCCTCATACCAGGATAAGTGTTCCAATAATGCCAATAGCTGCCCGGTAGTTTCATCGGATTTCCATATTCCAAGCAACAGGCCTTCTTCCCTATGTGTGCGGTATAGTGGCATAATGGCTATTTCTTTTCTTCCGTCGGCGAACTGGAAGTATCTACGGTTACCTTTACCTTTATAATGCGGCGCGTAGTCATTTCCAACACCTCAAAGTGAAAATTCTCATAATCCAAACGCTCATGCAGCACAGGGAACTCGCCTTTTATCTCGAGCAACAAACCTGCCAAAGTATCGGCATCTCCTTCTACCTTTTCAAAAAGATCCGAATCAACTTTCATTATCTTATAGAAATCAGAAAGCAGCGTTTTTGCCTCAAAGACATAGGTATGGTCATTCAGTTTCACATAAGTACGTTCTTCATCATCGTATTCATCATTGATTTCACCTACTATTTCCTCTATGATGTCCTCCATGGTGACAATGCCCGATGTTCCTCCAAATTCATCTACAACAATGGCAATATGAATTTTATTTGCCTGAAAATCACGCAATAAGTCATCAATCATCTTTGTTTCGGGAACAAAATAGGCGGGACGGACTAATGTCTGCCAACGGAAATTATCCCCCTTATTCAAATGGGGCAGCAAATCCTTAATATAAAGAATACCCTTTATATTATCGCGCGACTCCGCATAAACAGGAATACGGGAATAGGCATTATCCACAATACATTTCAGCACTTCCGAATAGGGAGCATTGATTTCCAAGTCCACCATATCCAGGCGGGGAGTCATCACCTCCTTGGCAGTTTCTTCACCAAAGCGAATAATTCCTTCCAAAATATTACTTTCTTCAGATATTTCATTCTTATCGGTCAACTCTAATGCCTGAGAGAGTTCATCGACCGAAATATTATAGTTTTTCTTTGCCACGCACTTGTTCACCAGGAACGAAGAACGTACCAGCAATGCCGAAATAGGCGAAAACAAGGTCTTCAGGAAAGAGATGACCGGGGCAGCCTTCCTACAGAACTTCAACGTGTGCTGTGCCGAATAGATCTTAGGCATAATCTCGCCGAACAACAGCAAGAGGAAGGTAAGAATGACCGTTATAACCAAAAACTCCAAAATCACGGAGTTTCCAAAATGTATGGTGCTGGCAAAGAAGTAATTGCACAGCATGATAATGGTTACATTGACAAAATTGTTAGAGATAAGAATTGTCGCCAATAAGTGTTCAGAGTCGTCCAGTAGAGCGCTAATACGCCTGTCCGAAGCATATTGTCCTTCTTCTATTTCACTCAAATCGCCGGGCGACAGAGAAAAGAACGCAATTTCCGAAGCAGACACAAAGCCTGATGCATACAGTAATAAAACAGCTAATATAATAGCTATAATCGCTCCTATTGTAGGAGTAGTAACGGTTACACCGTCAAATAAATCCGCCAAGCGGCATAAATACGAGTCAGGGTCCAAGGAATCCGGTTTTAGTTAAACATCAAGTTCTTTAAATTAAAAAGGTAAGTCGTCCGTCAAACTGTTATCAGCAGATGGTTGCTGCTGTTGCTGGGGAGCCTGCGCAGGTGTCTGTTGCTGAGGGGCAGCTTGTGCTTGTTGAGCAGAGCCACCGGGCTGTTGTGAAGCGCTACGCGGGGTCAGCATTTCCATATTATCAGCAAAGATTTCGACTACAGTACGCTTTATGCCATTCTGATCGTCATAGAAACGACTGCGGATTTTTCCTTCAATGTATAGCTTATCCCCCTTGCGCACATACTTTTCTGCTGTCTGTGCCAAGCCTCGCCACAACACGATATTATGCCATTCGGTACGTTCCGGAACCTGAGTTCCATTCTGTAACGTATAAGCACGATCTGTGGTAGCCAACGAGAAAGTAGCCACTGCAACACCATTATCGAGGTATCTCACATCGGGATCTTTTCCTACATTTCCTATCAAAACGACTTTATTTACTGACATTCTATTACTCCTTTTTAATTATTAGGCTTCAAAATTAGCGAAAAAAACTGATTCACCAAACGCGAAACGGCAAATTTATGCAAATCTTGTATGCTAATTCGCTGATACTGCGCAAAAGAAGCAGAATTTTCGGGAAGAATAACCTCGTAGAAATTGGCATAAATCACCCGATGAGACAGCACATGCTTCACTCCTTTCTGAACCAAACGGACCATAGGTTCCTCTCCTTTTGCCAATAACTCCTGAAATTGGGGAGAAGCATAAAATTCCTCTTCGGATACTTCACAATCCGTTTCCACCAAAGGCAGCTCATACAGATTCTTCCAAATATCATTCCCGTTACGCTTGTGTATAAAGGTATACGCGCCCATGCGTACATATATATAGTTGAAATAACGATTGGTCACTTTGGTCTTATGCTGCTTCACCGGCAAAGAATCAATCAGTCCCTTTTGGCGAGCCACGCAACTATCAGTCAACGGGCAAAACATACAATCGGGAGAAACCGGAGTACATTGCAAAGCGCCAAAATCCATTATAGCCTGATTATAGAGTGCAGGGCGCTTACTATCCAGCAACTCACGGGCAGCAGCGGCAAACATCTTCTTGCCTTCCGTGGAATCTATGGGCGTATCAATTCCCAGCCAACGCGACAATACCCTGTACACATTTCCATCCACTACTGCATGGGGCATTCCATAAGCAAAAGAACAGATAGCCGCCGCTGTGTACTCTCCCACTCCCGGCAAGGCTAACACACCCTCATAAGTAGTGGGGAAAAAGCCCGCGGCCTTTATTTTTTTCGCCGCGGCGTGCAGATTACGAGCCCGGGAGTAATATCCCAACCCTTGCCAGCTTTTCATCACTTCGTCCTCATCGGCATCGGCTAAAGTAAACACATCCGGAAAACGGTGTATGAAGCGTTGGTAATAATCATACCCCTGCACAACACGCGTCTGTTGCAGAATTATTTCCGAAATCCATATTAAATAAGGATTTTTCGTTCTCCGCCAAGGCAAATCACGCTTGTTCTCCTCATACCAGTCAATCAATACGTCGCTAAAATTATTCATATCAGTCATTCTAAATGAGCACATTATACGCAATGTTTCTGCAAAAGTAAGCCAAGAAAATTGAATAAGATGCTTTTTTTCAGAAATTTATTCTGAATATATTTCTTAATGAGGGAGAAAAGCTATATATTTGCAGTCCAAAAAATTAAGATATAAGTATAACAATAATTATTTAGCGAAATGACTAAAGCAGATATCGTAAACGAAATTGCAAAAAATACCGGTATTGATAAAGATACAGTGTTGACCACGCTGGAAGCTTTCATGAATACAGTGAAGGAGACTTTGTCGAAAGACGAAAATGTGTACCTGCGTGGTTTTGGAAGTTTTATAGTTAAAAAGAGAGCACAGAAGACAGCTCGTAATATTTCCAAGAATACTACAATCATCATTCCGGAACATCATATTCCGGCATTTAAGCCAGCTAAGACATTTACATTATCAGTGAAGAAATAACAAATAATAAACAATAGTATTAACCCATAAAATTTTGAAGCAATGCCAAGCGGAAAGAAGAAAAAAAGACATAAAATGTCTACTCACAAGCGTAAAAAAAGACTAAGAAAGAACAGACATAAGAGCAAAAAATAATTTGTAGTCTGTCTGTGACGACAAATAAAGAACAAACCTTGCAAAGCAACAAAAAGTCTTTCGGGTTTGTTCTTTGTTTAATGAGAAAAGAGAACAAATAAAGAAGACAAAAGTGACAAGCGAACTAGTAGTAGACGTACAACCCAAAGAGATTTCCATAGCGCTGATGGAAGACAAAGCGCTAGTGGAGTTTCAAAAAGAAGGAAGAAGTGCTTCTTTCAATGTGGGGAATATGTATTTAGGACGGGTAAAGAAACTGATGCCCGGCCTTAATGCCTGTTTCGTGGATGTTGGCTTTGAAAAAGATGCTTTTCTTCATTATTTAGACCTAGGTCCTCAATTTCATTCTTATCAGAAGTATCTGAAGCAAGTTTTAAGCGACCGCAAAAAACTTTATCCTATTTCAAAAGCTACTATGCTGCCCGACATTGAAAAGGAAGGAACGGTTTCCACCACCCTCCAGCAAGGTCAGGAAGTTATTGTGCAGATTGTAAAGGAGCCTATCTCTACCAAGGGGCCAAGACTGACTTGCGAAATATCATTCGCAGGACGTTATCTGGTTTTGATTCCCTTCAACGACAAGGTTTCCGTATCTCAAAAAATTAAATCGAGCGAAGAACGCGCCCGCCTGAAACAGTTATTGCAAAGCATCAAACCGAAAAACTTCGGAGTGATAGTACGCACCGTAGCGGAAGGCAAAAGGGTGGCGGAGCTTGATGCAGAGCTTAAAGTCTTGCTGAAACATTGGGAAGAAACGATCACAAAAGTACAAAAGGCACCCAAATTGCCGGAACTGGTTTATGAAGAAACCAGCCGCACGGTTGCCATGTTGCGAGATCTGTTCAATCCTTCTTATGAAAACATTTACGTGAACGACGAGAATGTTTTTCATGAGATAAAGGATTATGTAACCCTTATCGCCCCTGAACGGGCGGAAATCGTTAAGCTGTACAAAGGTCAGCTTCCCATATTCGACAACTTCGGTATCACCAAACAAATCAAGTCCTCTTTTGGAAAAACCATTTCGTATAAGAGTGGCGCGTACCTCATCATTGAACACACGGAAGCCCTGCATGTGGTGGACGTGAACAGTGGTAACCGCTCCAAATCTGCTAACGGACAAGAGGCTAATGCACTGGACGTAAACCTAGGCGCTGCCGATGAGTTGGCACGCCAGTTGCGACTGCGCGATATGGGTGGCATCATCGTTGTGGACTTCATTGACATGAATCTGGCTGAGAACCGACAGAAACTGTATGAACGCATGTGCCAAAACATGCAGAAGGACAGAGCCAAACACAATATTCTGCCTCTCAGCAAGTTTGGATTGATGCAAATTACCCGCCAACGCGTACGCCCGGCTATGGATGTTACCACTACTGAGACCTGCCCCACCTGCTTCGGGAAAGGGAACATTAAACCATCCATTCTCTTTACGGATACATTGGAGAGTAAGATTGATTACCTGGTCAATAAATTGAAGATTAAGAAATTTACGCTGTACATCCATCCGTATATCGCTGCTTATGTAAATCAGGGATTGGTATCCTTGAAGCGCAAATGGCAGATGAAATACGGTTTCGGTATAAAGATTATCCCGGATCAAAGTCTTGCCTTTCTACAATATCGGTTTACCGATGCACATAGGGAGGAGATAGATATGAAAGAGGAAATCGAAATCAAGTAAAAGAAAAAGGGGGCGATAGTGAAATCGCTCCCTTTCTTTTTGGGGATTTACTTTACTGATCAATCACCATAGGAGAGTGATTCAAAACACGAATGTAACTATCAGATTATTAACCGTAGGGGCGGATTGAATCCACACGTGTCCACTAAAAACCGTTAACAATCTCT
>ERZ791737.413-NODE-413-length-38274-cov-21.653654_pt1 | contig 38274 bp, 33 predicted proteins | sample MGYA00510042_ERZ791737 | MGnify/ENA primary metagenome ERZ791737 (study PRJEB30046, sample SAMN00791965) | human gut metagenome | study: EMG produced TPA metagenomics assembly of the A metagenome-wide association study of gut microbiota in type 2... | reverse complement strand
CAAGTAATCCGAATGGAAACCTTGCTCCAGCGCTACGCTGGTAAATTCCTATTTATATGACCATTTATTTCAGTCTTGGAACCAATCTCGGCGATAAGGAGCAGAACCTCCGTACCGCTGTTCAGAAGATAGAAGAGCGGATAGGGAAAGTCGTTTCCCTTTCCGCTTTTTATGCTACTGCCCCGTGGGGCTTTACTTCGGAGAACACGTTCCTCAATGCTGCCCTTTGTGTGGAGACGGATGGGCGCTTGCAGTCCGACGCATCCTTCACTGCCGAAGAAACAGTCTTTGCCGTGCTTCGCGCCACGCAAGAGATAGAGCGCGAAATGGGGCGTGCCCATAAGTCTGTAGGTGGTGTGTACAGCGACCGCGTGATAGACATCGACCTGCTTCTTTGTTTTGCCCCTGACGGTACACCTGTTTTGCTCGATACCCCCGAACTGAAACTTCCCCATCCGCTGATGCACGAGCGCGATTTCGTGATGTGTCCGCTGGCGGAGATTGCACCGGAGGTGGTGAGAGATATCTCAGGTGGTCACATCCGATGATGTATCATAGTTGCTCTGCAACTACCAATTCCCATCCCTTGAATATCAGTGTGATGAGTCCCAATTCCGTACGCCCTTTGGTGTGGGCTACTTTCTCGTCTGCCGCATAGCGTTTCAGTTGTTCTGCAGCTTCCTGCTTCAACCGGATGATATCAGCTTCCGAGGCGTCACGCCGGGCATACTTCACTTCTACGATATAGCTGTAGGCAATGTCCGGCTGATGCAGCAGGTCTGGCATCATGTAGAAGTCGGCGTAGCCTTTGGACGATTCGTGTTCGGGAAAGAGGACATAGCCTTGTGTCAGTCCAAGATACGCCAGCAGGAATCCTTTGATGTGCGCTTCCCCATCGATAAACTCGCGGATGGCGCTCTGCCGATCCAGTTCGCCGGCGAAGAAGCGGAAGACGGGCTCCCATTCGCCGTCATAAGCCATTGCCATGACTAAAGAGGACAGGTGGCTGATGTCTATATTGAAAATAGATGCTTTGCTGTAGGCTTCCACCAGATAGGTGTAAAGTTGTTCGCGGACAGTCAGGTTGGGGATTCCAAGTACAGGAGTTCCACGATAAACGCCCTGTATGGACAGCATTCCGAAGTAGAACAGCAGGCTCTTGAAGTTCTCCGTATCAATCATCTTTTCAGCCGGAAAGGAAGTGGTAATCTGTGCCGTAATGCTGCCATCCGCCACAATCTGCTGGATGACGGAGGCATTCGCACCGAACGTCTTGTCTATCTGCACCAGATGGCGGAGCTTGTTGTAGTCGGTACGGATATTATTGTCGATCATCATTTCAGGAGGCAACCCCTGCTGTAAGTAACTGTTCAGGAAGTAGAGCGTCATATCGGAATTGAACATCCGCTCCTCCAACTTTCGGGAAGAGAAGCAGTAATTATCGTACCATGGTTTCATCAGCTCCAACAGCCCCTCCATCGTGACGTCTGCCGGCAACACGCCTTCATCCATATAGTACGTCACCATCTTTCTTACTTCATCCTCGGTGAAACCAATGACGGCATTGAACTGTGGAGACATGCTGATATTCGTACCGATATTGAAACCGCTCGTCACGTCATCCATCGTTATGGGGCTGACGCCGGTAATAAAAAGTCGCTCGATGGCAGCATCGGCATTCGAGGTGGAAGCCTTTATGGTATTGAAAAAGCCGCGGATAAAGCCGTCGCCATGCATTTGCTTCCTATAGTTGTCCTGGCCATAGGAGGAAAGGATGGTGTTGGTGAAGTTATCGTACTCATCAATCATCAGGTAGATACGAGGGCAGTTCGTGCGGCTGACGTATTCCTTCAAAGAGGACAGCATCTGTCCGGGATCCGTTTCCTCCCGCTTCACCACTTCCCAAACTTTGCTACCCATCAGATGCTCGTACTTCAGGATAAAGTTCTTTATCACCATGCAGCAGTATTCTCCGAACTTCGCTTCAAGTTCTTCCAGGCGTGCCTTGACTTCAGAGAAGTTGAATCGTAGTACCATATAGCTGCTATGGTCTTCGGTGGGGTGCTGGCCGATATACAGGTCTCCGAAGAGTTCGTCGAAGTTCGCTGCATAGTCGATGCTGTAGTATGTCTCGAGCATAGCCAGAAACAAGGACTTTCCGAAACGTCGCGGGCGAATCAGAAAGATGTAGGATGCTTGACGTTCAAGTGATTCGATGAACTGCGTCTTGTCCACATAGTAATAGTTCTTCCGTATGATGCGGGGGAAGTCCGATATTCCATAGGGTAATGCTTTCATAACTATTTAGCTTTTAATGTTTCCACAGAGCAAAGATAACAAAAACGAACGGCATAGAGTTGGTGAAATTTCCATTTTATTACCTATTTGCGGAATAAACCTTCTTTCTTTTGAAGAGGTGATTCAGAAAAGACCATATCTTTTTGTCTTTTCTGCGTGTTACGCATCCCATATCTTTGGTCATCTTTGCACTTAGGCTTGTTATCTGATTCGCGAGGGATGCCAGGCTTTTTAAATCTTTCCTAAGTATTGCTTCTTTGCGGTTGAAGGAACGAATATCCTCCAATAACTGGTCATTGATTTCTTCTGATTTTTCATACTCCTTGTAAAGCCAGTTCAGATGACTGACGGGAACTCTTTCGATTGTTCTGTCGTCAGGGAAAGACTCTATCCTGTTAAAATGGAGGAGTTTGTCAATCTCGTCAGTATCGACGAGGGGACCACTGTTATCATCCAGATTACAGTCTAAAGAGGAATATGATATATAACGAAGTCTTATCAGTTCGTATATCTGTTCCTCTGCGATGCCGTATTTTTCGGCTGCGGATTTTATTGAAAGCCAGTTTGCCATATAAAGATTGAATTTGAGTTGCATGATTAATCCTTATGAGGCTATTGTGCTTCTTATGAAAGAGGTACGGGACATTACTTCATCCTGAAAGTCAGGTATGTGGCGTACCCTTAACGCAGGTTGAGTAAGCCCGTACCAATAATTGATACTAAAAAGGAATATGCTTAACGAAGTCTCATCTGACTGTATATCTGTTCCTTTGTGATACTGTACTTTTTCAGCTGCGGATTTTATTGAAAGCCAAATAGCCATATAGAGATTGATTTTGAGTTGTACAATTAATCCCTATACGGCTATTATGGTTTCTATAAGAGAGGTACGGGGCATTACTTATCCAAAAAGCTAGGTATGTAGCGGCACCCTGACACATGGACAAGTAAGCCCGTACCAATGCAGATACAGGCTGTACTCATCCGGTGTGTCATAAAATCGCTACATTTTAGCTCTACCGGAGAGAACTGCGTATATTGACGTAAAACTTACGTCGCTTTCAAGTTCTGTTGCAAAGATACGTATTTTTTCATATCCTAACAACGAAAGTGTTTATTTGTTTTATTCTACCTCGAACGTCACCATTAATCCTTTGTGATCGGTAGGCCAGACGCCCTTCGGCAGCAAGAACTTGTCTTTGGACTTCTCCGCTATCCGTTGGTTCTTGACGATACTTCCTTGCGGGCCGAAAATGACGGCATCTTTCAGCCGGATGGCGGGATGCGGGTAGTAGAACACGTAATCTATGCGGTCGCGTTCGTCGGATTTCGGGGCCCAGGTCAGTTTCTCTGTGGGGATTAGCGGATTATCGGCAGGGAAGGTGAAGCCGGGGTAGGCAAGTACGTCCGGATATAGGGTGCGGTAGGTGTCGATAAATCCGTTATTGTCCAGCAGCAGGGGAACGGTCCAGGGGATGATGAGGCCGTTGTGGTCGTAGAGGTCTTTGGTTTCGCGTATCCAGTCCAGGTGGGAGGGTTCGTTGAAGTCTCCACCCAGAATGACGATGGTTCCTTCGTCGATGTCCTGGCGGGCGGCGGTGATGAAGTCTCGGATGGCATCATCGCGCAGGGAGGCGTCGTTCACTTCCAGCACTTCGCGCACGGTTTGTGGAACGGGGATTTCTTCCCAGGTGGAGCCGTCGTAGCCCCGCACGTTGTAGTAGGCGTCGTTCAGATAATCCAGGTGCGCGGTGTAGACGGCTATCTTGTGACCGTTTATCTTGCTGGTCATCTTGTAGATGCTTCCGTGGTCGTCCTTTTCGGGGAATACGGTCAGGGAGTCGGTGATGGGGTGGCGGCTCAGCAGGCCGGAGTCGTAGCTGTAGAAGGAGTAGTAGGTTTCTCCGCTCGACTTCAGCGACTGTACGATGCGGTCGCAGAAGCGGGTGTTGTGGTAGTTCCTCACTTCGCTGAAGGTTACAAAGTCCGGCTTCAGGCGGATAATCTCATCTACAATGGCATCATATCCTCCGGACACTTTCGTCCCTTCTTGCCAGATGTTCCATTGCAGCACGGTGAATTCACTCTTCTCCTGGCTCTTGACCAGGGCGGGTGCCAGCAGCAGCAGGCACCATAAGATCAGTTTTCTCATGATGATATTTAGAATAAGGATTTGTGTATCTATGTTTATCATTGCTACAGCAATTTTTTCAGTTCTTCGATATCGGGTAATGTCTTTCTTAATCGCTCAGGCATGTCTGTTGCAGTTTTATAAGTTGCTACTCCCATTGGTTTGTCATAGTCGCGTACTGCATATTCTACATATGCTTTATCTGCACTTTTGCAAAGCACGATGCCAATTGAAGGGTTTTCGGTTGGTTTGCGTACAAAATCATCGAGTACGCGAAGATACATATTCAGTTGCCCTAAATAGGCCGTTTTGAATGGTCCTGTTTTCAATTCTATTGCTACTAACGATGATAATTCCCGGTTGAAAAACAACAGATCGATAATATGTGTATGCCCAAGTGCCTCTATTCGGTATTGATTTCCAACAAACGTAAAGTCACTGCCAAAAGTCATAATGAAGTTCTTGATATTCTGAACGATTTTCTGTTCAACAATATGTTCATCGACATCTTCAATATCTCTTGCTCCCAGTTCCTCCACGTTGATAAAGTCAAGTACATATTCATCCTTGAATGCCAATATTGCCCGTTTGGCAAATTCGGCTGTAGACAACTTATCTATAAAGTTATTTGGAAGCAGGCTCTGATTGTGGAATGTATCTGCTTTCATCATTTTCTTCAAAGCATCTACTTTTAAATGTTCATTAGCGCACAACTGAATATAGAAATATCGTTCTTCCAGTGTTTTAACTTGCGACAAGATTGCATAATGATGGGAGAAGCCAATCGTAAAGAATGCTTCTATAGGGAAATCTTTAAAATTTGGTAGTTGTAATTGGCGAATTTCCTCATATAATGTTTCTGCTATTGGTAAATCGTCAGTTGTAACTGACGATTTAGTATTTGCAATTTTCTTTGATAGTTGTAATTCGTCAGTTGCATCTGACGAATTACAATCAAGTATATTCCAACTTTCATAAAAGATACGTATCATTTTAAGGTTGGTTTCTGAAAAGCCTCTCAGTCCGGGTAACTCTTTCTGTAGTCTGTCACTTATGTAAGCGATAGCTCCTTTACCCCAAAAGCCATTGCGAGAATTCTTAGAGATATAGCGGCCTATGCCATAGTATAGAGCCAATTGTTCTTTGTTTACAAGCTTTATAGCTTGATACTGACTTTGTAAAATAGCTGTCTTAATTGTTTGGACGGCAATTGTATATCTTGCTTCTAATGAGTGGCTCTCTTTCATGATAATGCTTAGAATAAGGATTTTGTGCAAAGATAGGTATTTCCGCCCGAAGTGACGCACGTTATTATTACTATGTATCTAACGATAATCTCACAAGCTTTTTTGAAACTTAATCCTGCTTTCGGTAAAAAATAGAGAGTGGTATTTTGTCTGTAAGAGATAGATTTCATACATTTGCACCCGAAACGGAGAAGTGTCTTTGTTCAAATTTTATTGGAGATAATATTGTAAGAAGCGTTGTGCTTCATTCTTGTAACTGAAAACCTAGGAAATTTTCAAGTGAACACGAGAATGGCATAGTGGTTTCCTACGCTGATTTCAGCGTGGGTCTGCTGTCCATCTATCCGTGTTCACAGGTTTTCCTAGGACCTTCAGTTACAGATAGTGGCACGCAGTTCCACGCTTTCATTTTTATTCAGTAGGCTTTTGGGGATTGGGAAGCCATTGATTGTACTATGAAATTTGCCATAATTGCCGCCGGTGAGGGGAGCCGTCTTGCACAAGAAGGTGTTGAATGCAACAAGCCGCTGGTAAGTATTAATGGAGAACCGATGATAGACCGGTTGCTTCGGATTTTTGTGAATAATGGTGCTACAGAAATTGTTGTCATCATCAACGAATGGAGTAAAGCCGTAAGAGAACACTTGGAAAAGGTAACTTTACCTGTGCTTCTGCGTGTAGTTGTACAGACCACCCCCAGTTCCATGCATAGTCTTTATGCCATTTCGCCCTACCTGAAGGGGGAGCCTTTCTGTCTGACTACAGTTGATACTATTTTCAGGGAAAACGATTTTCAAGAATATATTCGTACTTTTGCAGCTTCTGGTGCCGATGGCTACATGGCTGTTACTCCGTTTGTAGACGATGAGAAGCCGCTCTATGTGGCTACGGACGAGCAAGATTCGATCATCGGATTCCATGATGCGAAGGAGTGCACGGACAAGTATGTTTCCGGAGGTATATACTGTTTGGGTCCCAAAGCACTGGATGTGTTGGAAAATTGCATCTGTCAGGGAATGTCGCGTATGCGTAATTTCCAGCGGCAGTTGGTGGCGGAAGGGTTGCGGCTGAAAGCCTATCCTTTTGCGAAGATTGTAGACGTGGACCATAAAGATGACATCCGCAAGGCAGAGGTTTTCTTGAAGGGAGAATCCGAATATCGTCCGGTTGAGATTATAGGAATAAGCCGTGGAAATAAATATTCGCCGAATCTGGTATGCAATGATGCCGCCATAATGAGGGAAGTGGCCGAAAGACTAAGGTCGAAAGGGTGCACCGTAACGATATATACTGAGACCGATTTTGTAGAAAAAGGTATTGAAGGCGACTATCTGTTTGACATGGCGCGCGATGGTGCTACCATCCTCCGCCTGCAACAGCTTGAGAAGGCCGGTGCGCTGGTTGTTAACTCCGGGTTTGGCATAGCCAACTGCGTGCGTCTTCCGATGACCGAAATATTGGTAGGCAATGGCATTCCGCATCCCCGCAGTTGGGTAGTGAGGCGAGATGATGCTTTTCCCGAAGATGTAGTTTATCCCTGCTGGCTGAAACGTGGAGATTGCTGTGCGCTGGTGAAGGAAGACGTCAGCTATGTGGAGAGCCGTGAGGAGGCGGAAGAAGTATTGTCCGACTTCTGGCAGAGGGGTATAGAGGTTACGGTGATCAATGAGCATCTGCGTGGCGACTTGATAAAGTTCTACGGAGTGCAGGGCACTGATTTCTTCCACTGGTTTTACCCATCGGTTACATCGCACACCAAGTTCGGGCTCGAAGCCATTAATGGAGAAGCCAAAGGGTTATCGTTCTCGGTGGAGCTGCTGAAACAATATGCGGACAAGGCGGCGCAAGCCTTGAACGTCCCTGTGTATGGCGGCGATTGTGTAGTCATGGAAAACGGTGAGATGAAGATATTCGACTTCAACGACTGGCCCAGTTTTTCTCCTTGCCGCGAGAAGGCCGCCGAGAAAATAGCCGAGTGCATCGTGAACAGAATTATGAACCATATAAAGAAACAAGAAAGTGGGAAGTGAATTTGCATCGACGCTGAAGTCCGCAGATACGGAAGAGTGGATAGACATTCTGTTCTATCGTCCGATAGGTTACCGCTGGGCATTACTGTTCAGGAGGTTGGGGATACATCCGAATACGGTGACGGTTTTCTCCATTATCCTGGGAATGGCCGCCGGCGTATTGTTCTATTACAAGGACATCTATCTTAACATAATAGGTATGCTCCTATTGATATGGGCCAATATGTACGACAGCGCCGACGGGCAACTGGCACGCCTCACCGGCCAGAAGACCCCGCTGGGGCGCATACTCGACGGATTTGCCGGTGATCTTTGGTTCTTTACCATCTATGCCGCCATCTGCTTGCGGTTGCAGCCGGAGTGGGGTGTTTGGATATGGGTGTTGGGTGCCTTTTCGGGCTGTGTGTGCCATGCCAAGCAGTGCCAATTGGCGGATTATTACCGAAACATCCATCTCTTTTTTCTGAAGGGGGAAGAGAACAGCGAACTGGACAATTCCTTGCAGCAGCAGAAGGTATATCAGGCACTTGACTGGCGGACTGCTTGCCTGCAGAAGCTCTTCCAATTCTTTTATATCCGTTATACCCGTTCGCAGGAGCAGCTGACGCCTGCCTTTCAGCGGTTCATCAGGGAAGCGCGCAAGCGGTTCCCGGGAGTGATCCCGCAAAGTCTTCGGGACGATTTCCGTCGGGGAAGCCGCCCGTTGATGAAGTATGCCAATATACTGACCTTTAATGTACGTGCCATAACTTTGTTTGTTTCGCTGCTGATAGGGCAGCCTTGGGTCTACTTTGTATTCGAGGTGACGGTAATGAACATTCTGTTTTTCTACATGCGCTTCCGCCACGAAAGGCTTTGCATGTCTTTGGATAGAAATATAAGCAATTATGAAAAATAAGTATCGTAACTGGTTCATGCTCTTCGGAGTCCTTGCCATCGTGATAATGCTTTTAACGATGGACATGGATTATTCCGACATTTGGCGAAGTCTGCTGCGCGCGGGGATATGGTTTCCTGCCGTACTGGTGCTTTGGTTTTTTGTCTATCTTTTGAACACCTGTTCCTGGTATCTGATTATCAATGACGAAAAGAAGTCCTCGATTTCCTTTTGGAGGGTGTACAAGCTGTCGGTCAGTGGCTTTGCGCTGAATTATACCACACCCTGCGGGCTGATGGGCGGTGAGCCCTATCGGATTATGGAACTTACCCCTTATGTGGGAGTCAGCAAGGCATCTTCTTCGGTCATTCTGTATGTCATGATGCATATTTTCTCCCATATCTGGCTTTGGTTCCTTTCTGTTTTTCTTTATATCTTTATGTATCCGGTGAGCCTCTCTATGGGCTTGATGCTGGCGGTGGTGGGAGGTTGCTGCCTGCTTGCCATCTACTTCTTTTCAAGAGGCTACCGCACGGGGATGGCGCTGAAGACACTGGTTCTGCTCACGAAGATTCCTTTCCTCAGGAAGTGGGCGTCCGGTTTCCTGAATGCTAAAAGAGGGACTTTGGAGCAGATAGACGAACAGATAGCCTTACTTCACAGGCAGCACAAGAAGACTTTCTACAGTTCATTGGGGCTGGAGTTCTCTGCCCGGGTGCTGTCCAGCCTTGAGATCTATTTTATTCTGCATGCCTTTTCGGCTGAAGTAAGCTTTGCCGATTGTGTGTTGATTCTGGCATTCTCTTCACTGTTCAGCAATCTGATATTCTTTTCACCGATGCAGTTGGGTGCACGTGAGGGGGGATTGGCGCTTGCTGTGGACGGGCTTCACCTTTCGGGGGCATTGGGCGTTTATACCGGGCTGATTACCCGAATAAGAGAATTGTTCTGGATAGCAGTCGGGATACTTTTAATAAAGATAGGTAATAATAAGAAGCAGTCGTAATATATGGAAAATAAATTGGAAGTAAAGGGTATTATCTTTGATTTTGGCGGTACGCTCGATACGGATGGAAATCATTGGGGAGAGGTACTATGGGAGGTTTATCAGCATTTCAACGTGTTCGTGACGAAGAATGCATTTCGCGATGCTTATGCCCATGGCGAACGTACATTGGCTACGCGTGCTTTGATACAACCTCATTTTCATTTTATAGATGTGCTCCGCACTAAATTGGGCATTCAATTGGACTATTTAATCGAAAACGGTTTGCTTTCGATGCCGTCCGCCCGGCGGGACAGATTTGTGGAAGCTATGGCGGAATATGCCGACGATTATACAAAGAGGATACTTGAGAAGAGTGTCAGTATACTTTGCCGTCTGAAGCAGAAGTATAAGCTGGTGCTTGTTTCTAATTTCTATGGGAATTTGTATACCGTATTGCAGGATGCTTCTTTGTTGCCGCTGTTCGACAAGATTATAGAATCTGCCGTAGTGGGAGTTCGTAAACCCAATCCTGCTATTTTTGCTTTAGGGGTTTGTGCACTCGACTTGCCTGCTTCGGAGGTAGTAGTGGTCGGCGATTCTTTCCCTAAAGATATGGAACCTGCCCGCAGCCTGGGTTGTCGCACCATTTGGCTGAAAGGCGGTCAATGGGAACGGCAGGAGTGGGATTGCGAGTTGGTTGATGTCGTTGTGTCGGGGCTGGCCGAAATAGAGCGGTATTTGTAGTAGAGCTCTTTACTTAATTCTTTATCTTGTGATTAGGCGGTGTAGAGTTATTATTACTATGTATCTAACGAGCCCCGGAATCTCTATATCCCCCAAAAAGCGAACAGCAGCAATAATTCCACAGTAGGGATGTGTGTATTCTCTTTCAAGAAGTCCATTGCTTTTCGTAGCTGGATGTTGACGGTAGAGAGTGAGATGTCGAGTCGTTTGGCAATCTCCTTTATCGATAATCCTTCTTCCCAGCGCAGTTTGAAGATTTCCAGTCTCCCTTTGGGCATTTTCTCTGCTGCGCGTTCTATTTGAGATAGTTTCTCTTCTATCTCTATCTTCTGTTCCAATTCATCCTCTCCATCATCCAGTTGCATCCAATACAGGCTCCTTTCTTCTTCGGACAAGGATAAGATAAGCTCCCGGTTGATGTTTTTCCGCATGTAGTCGATGGCTGTACGCTTGGCAATGGTGTAAAGAAAACTTTCTAAGGATAAGATGCGGGTGGTCTTGCTGCTTTCCCAGAATTTGATGAAGACCTCTTGTGTCAAATCCTCGGCAGCAGCCGGCGCATTGCATACATGCAATGCAAAGTAGTAAATCCGGTTGAAGTATTTTTTGAATATACGGTCTATTGCTGCTTCTTCCTGGATATAAAAGGATTCTAATGCCGTTTCCCTATGTCTTTCCATACTTGCAAGATTCTGTTTGCCGGCAAAAATAGAGATATATCTTTATTTTCTGTTGATAGACAATGAATTGTAATCAGATATTATCTGTCATTTCAGTCATTTCTCAATTCTGTTTCATAATCATTTCAGTTATTACAATTCCATGAAATAGGGAGTTGGATGCCGTTTTGGAGTCGTAGTTTTAGAGACAGTTTGCGACTTTTATAGTGAACTCACACCAAACTCCCAGTTAACAAAGAACGAAAGATGAGAACTGACAGAGAATACATAGAATTGTTGGAGCAATATTCCAAGCGGCACTTTTCGCAGGAAGAATTGCAGGAACTGTTACAATGGCTCGACTCCGAGTCAGGAGAAGAAGCCTATAACAGCTACCTGGGCAGTTGCCTGGAAGAGGCATGTAAGGCCGAAACAGACTGTCCCGACAAACTTGCCCGGAAAATACTCAGACGGGTGAAGAAACAGGCGGGCATCAAGACCGCCCCGTCCTGGAGGACTGTGTTGTGGAGGTCGGTTGCGGCGGTATTGCTGATACTTGTAAGCGGTGGAGCCGCTTATTGGGCGCTTGCCGACAAGTCCTATCGGATGGAGGATGAACAAGTTGTTCTGTGTGTGGAGAAAGGGAACAAGGCAATGGTCACCCTGCTTGACGGCAGCAAGGTATGGCTCAATTCGGACAGCAGGCTTAAATATTCCAAGAAAGATGCACGTGACGTTACTCTGGAAGGAGAGGCCTACTTTGAAGTGGCAAAAGACAAAAAGCATCGCTTCAAAGTCCGTACTCCCTATGCCTCTATCCAGGTATATGGTACGTCTTTCAATGTATCGGCACACTCCAACGATTCACTGTTTTCCGTCTCGCTGATAGAAGGGAGCATCGGGCTTACGATGAACAACCAGAGCAAGGAAGTGAGGATGCGTCCCAACGAGGTGGCTTATTACGACCAGAAGAGAAGCTGCTTCCAGGTTGCCCGCAAGAATATGGATGGGGTAGGACTGTGGAGAAGCACCGAACTGAAGCTGGCCGATGTGGATATTCCCACCTTATGGAACAGGATGGGATGTTGGTATAGCATGGATTTTATCATTCAAAACGAACCGGTAAAGAAACACTTATATAATGTGACTATTCAAACAGAATCTGTTGAAGAAATGCTGGGACTGATCAATCAGATCACCCCTGTTGAGTATGTAATTAAAGGAAAGGAGGTCATCATCAGCTACAAGTAACTTACATTCTTACAATTATCCATCAAACAAATATAAACTAAATCTATATTATAATATGAGTCATTATATAATCAATAACTATCATCGTATAAAAAAGAAAATAGCCGTCTGCCTGCTGGTAGCTCTTTGCAGCATCAGCGTGGCGGCGCAGAATGTGGACAATCAGCCCATCTCTTTATCATTGCCCCGCACAACGCTGAAAGAGTTGTTCCGGGTCATCGAGAGCAAGTCGGACTATAAATTCCTGTACGATTCCTCTGAAATAGACGTTAACCGGCAGCTTTCCGCTGTCTATTCCAATCAGTCGGTGACCCGGATCCTGGAAGAAGTATTGAAGGGCATGCGCTACGAAATCAAAGGCAAGCAGATTATCATAAAAAAGCAGCCCGAAGACCTGCAGAAGATAGCGGTGACCGGCATCATAAAAGACCGGAATGGAGAGCCTGTAATCGGAGCCAATGTGAAGGAGAAGGGTTCGCAGAACGGTACAATCACCAATGTGGATGGCAGTTTCTCCCTGTCTGTTTCGCCTCGGGGGACGTTGCTTGTTTCTTTCATAGGATATACCTCTCAGGAGGTAGCCCTGAAAGGCCGTAAATCCTTGGAAATAACTCTGCTCGAAGACTCCAAAATGCTGGATGAAGTCGTGATAGTGAGCTACGGCAGTCAGCTGAAGCGTGAGGTGACGGGGGCTGTGTCTCAACTCAGCACCAAGAACCTGGCAGATATGCCGGTGATTCAGTTTGCCCAGGAGTTACAGGGAAAAATAGCCGGTGTCCAGGTGAACCAGTATAGCGGACGGGTAGGTTCCGGCATTGCTTTGCGTATTCGCGGTGCGGCTTCGCTGTCTTCGGGCTATTCTCCGCTTATTGTTGTGGACGGAATACCCCTGGCGGGCGATGCCAACAGTGTAAATCCCACAGAGATAGAGTCTTTCAGTATCTTGAAAGATGCTTCGGCCAGTGCACTCTACGGTTCGCGTGCTGCCAACGGCGTGATTCTTATAACGACACGCAAGGCGCAGACCGGCGATACCCGCCTGGAGCTGTCGGCCAACTACGGAATACAAAAAGTTCCCCAGCGCGGACGTCCCGACATGATGACGGCGCGGGAGTTTGCCGAATTCCAGAATGAGTACTACGAGGACCGTGTGAAATATGAAGGATATACCGGAGAGTTGGACCCGCTTTACAAAGATCCGGAGAGATATGGAAAAGGCACCGACTGGTTCGATGCGATGACGCGCGAGGCTGCCATACAGAAGTATAACCTCTCCTTGTTCAAGGGTGGGGAGAATTATTCTACTTCGGCAGTAGTGGGCTACTCCATGCAAGACGGTGTGGTGGTCAATACGGGTGTGAAGATGTTTACCGCACGCGTCAACCAGATGTTCAAGCTGAAAGACATGATAGAAGTAGGTTTGAGCATAGCCCCCACATACAGGATAGACCACAATTCATTGATGTCATTCGACGGGGTCAACAATCTGTTCAATAAGGCATTGCAGGCAAGTCCGCTGGTGGCTCCGGTCGATGAGGATGGCAATATGCCTTTGTATGTCAATACCTCTCCGATGCTGAACAACATCAATCCCTATAAAATCATTATGGAAACGGTGGACGATTATGCCACTTCGCGTTTGCTGGCCAATGGCTATATCAGCATGACCCCTCTGAAGGGGCTTACCCTTAAAACCAGCCTTGCCACCGACATGACTTGGGAAAGACGCAAATACTTCAAGCCGGGCAGCATTACGGTAGAAGACATAGCAAGCGGCACGAGCAGCTACTACAACAACTACACCTGGATTTCGGAGACAAACCTTACGTATGCCAATACCTTTAAGGAAGCTCATAAACTGGAGCTCCTGCTGGGATTCTCTGCACAGAAATACCAGAAGGAAAGCAACAGCGTTGCAGGCAGTAACTTCAGCAGTGACGACATTCCCTACCTGAGCAATGCCACCAGCATAACGTCCGGCACCAGCAACATAACGGAGTATGCCTTACTGTCACTGCTGGGCCGTGTAAACTACAGCTATAAGGGTAAGTATCTGCTTTCTGCCGCCTTGCGCCGTGACGGTTCTTCACGGTTCGGTGCCAATCAGAGGTATGGTTACTTTCCGTCCATATCGGGTGGTTGGGTTCTCAGTGAAGAGCGTTTCCTTAACTCCGTTTCCTGCCTGAACATGCTGAAGCTCAGAGCCAGCTATGGAATAACGGGTAACGATAATATCGGAAACTATACACACATAGCCAACATCGGAGAGTATAACTATGTGCTCAACGGAGTTCTTGTCAGTGGTGCGTCGAGCAGTAACATTGCCAATACGGAGCTGGCGTGGGAGCGCACCAAGCAGTTTGACATTGGTTTCGATGTGTCTCTGTTCGACAACCGCCTTTCCCTGTCCTACGATTACTACAAGAAGGCCACCGACAATATGATTCAGAACCGTCCCATCCCTCAGGCTTCCGGCTTTGCTTCCATCACGTCCAATGTGGGCAAGGTGCACTTCTGGGGACATGAGATAAGCATCGGTTATAACAACAAGTTCGGGCAGTTGTCCTGGCAGTCCAATTTCAATATTTCGTTCGACCGTAACAAGATCATCTCCCTGGTGGCTCCGGGCTACATCACCCGCAATTCCAGCGAATATTCCGATTATTACAGAAATCAGGAAGGTTATCCTTTGAGCCAGTTCTACGGATATATCAAGCTGGGGCTTTACAAGGATGAGGCCGATCTTGCCAACTCTCCTAAAAGCAGCACCTCACAGGTGGGAACCATCAAGTTTGAAGATGTGAACAAGGACGGAGTAATCAATGTAAAAGACCGTACTTTCATCGGCGATCCGAATCCCGATTTTCTGTATGGCTTCACCAACAACTTCAAGTACAACCGGTTTGACCTCAGCATATCCATGTCCGGCTCGTACGGGGGTAAGGTCATAAGCAGCCTGACGCACCAGTATCTGGGCAACCTGGATGGTGCATTCAACCTGCTTGCCGCCGCCAAAGACCGTTGGCGCTCTCCCGAGCAGCCGGGTTCGGGCAAGTATCCCCGCACCATGACCGGAACAACCGCCGAACACCGCAAGGTGAATACCAGCTGGGTTGAAAGCAACTCCCATCTGGCTGTCAAGAACATTGCCCTGGGCTATACCATCCCCCTGCCGAAGAATAAATATTGCTCGAACCTGCGTGTTTACACTTCCGTGCAGAATGTGTTCTTCATCAGCAAGTACAGCGGCGCCAATCCCGAAGTCAGCCTGAACGGACTGAACGGCACCGGCATCGGGGTGGATGAGAATTCATATCCCATTCCGCGTACTTTTTCATTCGGATTGAATGTAACGTTTTAACACACTATCTTAATTAATCGTCAAACTAAGAGAGAATATGAAATCATATAAATTATTATTCATTGCCGGTGCACTCTTGCTGAGCAGTTGCAATGGTTTTTTGGATCTTGTGCCGGGAGATAAGGAATCGGGCGGTTCGTTCTACCGCACCGAGGAACAGTTGAGGCAGGCCGTCGTAGCCGCTTATGTGCCGTTAAGGGATTTTGCCGATAACGACTTTTTTACGGGCGAAGGCCGTTCGGACAACGCACACTATGACTATACGCCTGCCAATCGCGGTTCGGCGTACGTATTCCGTGAGAATATCTACGACTTTACGGACGGCCCGGAAAATACGTATGTCAATGCCGTGTATTATCATTGCTACAAGGGTATTTCGCGTGCCAACATTGCTATTGATTATATTGAGAAATCGTCTATTGATGACGAAGTAAAGAAAGACTTGATAGGGCAATCCAAGTTCCTGCGTGCTTTCTTCTATTATAAGCTGGTTCGTTATTTTGGCGGTGTGCCCCTTTATCTTCACGAGGTGGCTACGGCCGAAGGTGCTTTCCTGCCGCGTTCGTCGGAAGACGAGGTGTATGCCCAGATCATCGCCGATGCACAGGCTGCAATAGACAACCTTAAGGCACCGGAGAAGTTCCCTCAAACCGGCGCGGCCACCAAAGGGGCGGCCACCATCTTGCTTGCCGATGTGTACGTGACCCGCAAGAACTACAAGGAAGCCGAGGCTTTGCTGAAAACGCTGCCTGCCATGGGGTATGGCTTGCTGGGCAATTACTCCGATGTGTTTTCCACGGCCAATAAGAACAGCAAGGAATTCTTGTTCTCGATACAGTATATGCAAGGTTTGCAGGGCGGACAGCAAAGCAACTTTATCTATAAGTTCCTTCCGCGTTCCACCAATACCAAGGTGGTGACGGATGTAGCCACCAATAACAGCTCGCTTGGAGGATGGAACGTCCCTACGGACGACCTGATAAATGCCTATGAACCCGGTGACCTGCGCAAGAGTGCCTCCATAGGTATAGCAGAGGGCACCTACAACAGCAGTTATATGTTCACCTATATTGCCAATACCGACATCGAAGAATATGTTCCCAAAGAAGGCATAGCCGGCGTACCCTATATCAAGAAATACCTGAACCCCCATACCGACCCCAACAATACCGATGACAACTGGCCCGTTTACCGTTATGCCGAGGCTTTGCTTCTCCTTGCCGAGGCCATCAACGAGCAGGGGCGCGGGCAGGAGGCATTGCCCTATCTCAACGAAGTAAGGCAGAGGGCGGGCCTGAAAGGGGTGACCGTCACCAATCAGGCACAACTGCGTGAAATCATCCTGAAAGAACGCCGCGTGGAGCTGGCTTTCGAGAACAAGCGATGGCACGACCTGGTGCGCAGCGGAAAGGCCGTAGAAGTAATGACTGCCTATGGCAAGGCTTTGAAGGAGCAATACACCTATCTGGTAGACGACTCGTATAAAGTGAGCGAATATCGCCTGCTGTTCCCGTTGCCTTTCGATGAAGTGGAGATGAATAAGGAAATAAAGCAAAACGAAGGTTACTAAAATGATTGGAGGATAAAAAGATGAGTAAAATGAAATCAAGCATGTTCATCGTGTTGCTGTTTCTGTCCGTGGCTGCTGCCTACGGGCAGCAGCAGTACGCCAAGGGTTATGTCTACTGCGACCGGAACGGGAACGGCAAGCATGACCGTGGCGAGGAGTATCTGCCGGGAGTCGGTGTCACGAACGGGAGCGAGATTGTATTGACCGACCGGAAGGGTTACTATAAACTGCCGGTCGATGGAGAGGCCACGATTGCCGTCATCAAGCCTGCACAGTATCGCACGGCACTGGGCAAATACAACATTCCCGCCTCTTACTACTATCACAAGCCTGCGGGCACTCCCCGCCGCGAAAACTATGCGGGCATCGCCCCTACGGGAAAGCTGCCCGCATCCATCGATTTCGGCCTTATCCCGCAAGAGGAGCCGGAGGCATTTACGGTGCTGCTCATGGGCGATCCGCAACCGCATTTCCCCGACCACATCGGCTACTTCTCAAAAGCCATCGTCTCGGAACTGGAAAACATCGAAGGCGTCAGTTTCGGCATCAGCTTGGGCGATGTCAATGATGAGAATTTCGACCTGTTCGAACCCTATAACCGGGAAATCGGCAAGATAGGCATACCGTGGTACAACCTGTTGGGGAACCATGATATGGATTATGAGGCCCGGACGGATATGGAGTCCGACGATGCTTTTGAAACCTTTGTAGGCCCGGCAAACTATGCATTCAATTATGGCAATGCCCATTTCCTGGTCTTGGACGATGTATTGTTTCCCGATCCCCGCCCTACAGGCAATTCAAGAAGTTATTGGGGCGGTTTCCGTGAAGATCAGAAGGCGTTTATAAAGAACGATCTGAGTCTGGTGGACAAAGACAAACTGGTGGTAGTGGCATTTCATATCCCGATGCTGGGTGATAATGCGGTGCGGCAGGAAGACAAGGCTTTCCTGTTCCAGTGCCTGAAGGACTTCCCGCATGTGCTGTTGCTTTCGGCGCATCTGCACCGTCAGAACCAGTTTTTCCATACCTCCCAAGACGGATGGGAAGGGAAGACCCCGCTGCACGAATTCAATGCGGGGGCAACTTGCGGCGATTTCTATTCGGGCTATCTGGACGGGAATGGTGTGCCTCTTTCGCTGATGTCCGACGGTACTCCCAAAGGCTACGCATTTCTGCGGGTGGAGGACAACCGGTATAGCATCGACTATAAAGTTGCCGGTCGGCCGGCAGACTATAAGATGTCCGTAAACATTCCGCGTAAAGTGGTGCGGGGCAGACATACGCCTGCACACATCACGGTCAACTTCTTTATGGGTTCGGAGAAGGACACCGTGGTCTACCGCATTGACGGCGGTCCGTGGAAAGCGATGAAGAAAGAAGATGTCACCGACCCGGATCATGACTATATGGTGCAGTGCTGGAATCGTGACGATGCGGTGAAGTATGCCCGTTGGCCGGATGCTTCCTATCCTTCTTCCCACATCTGGCGGGTGCGTGTTCCGTCGGCATTGCCCGTGGGCATGCATGCGGTGGAGGTAAAAGTAACGGATATGTTCGGTAAAACCCATTATGGCAAAGGAGAATACGAAGTGGTAGAGGCAGTGAGGATGTACCCTTGAGGCATTCTTCTGTTATTTTAGATACTATATAATGTTAATAATTCCGTAACAGAGTGCTATTTTGCCGGAATACTCCTATCTTTGCGCCCGAAATCGAAATGTGGAAAGATTTGAGTAGCTTGCAACCACAGAAAAAAATGCTAAAACACATCCTTTTCTGACGATGCTTCCGGGCATCGGGGCATGCATACCTACTCACGTTGTCTCATCCTCATTCCCTTTTCTACTATTTAATTCTTAATTTATAATTGAAGAAAATGGGATATTTATTCACATCCGAATCGGTGTCTGAAGGACACCCCGACAAAGTGGCCGATCAAATATCGGACGCTGTGCTTGACAAACTGTTGGCCTACGACCCCAGTTCGAAAGTAGCTTGCGAAACTCTGGTAACTACCGGACAGGTAGTGCTGGCTGGAGAAGTGAAAACCAAAGCGTACGTTGACATGCCTCTCATCGCACGCGAAGTAATCAAGAAAATCGGCTATACCAAAGGCGAGTATATGTTCGAGAGCAATTCGTGCGGCGTACTGAGCGCCATCCACGAGCAGAGCCCCGACATCAACCGCGGTGTAGAGCGCCAAGACCCTATGGAGCAAGGTGCCGGTGACCAGGGCATGATGTTCGGTTATGCCACCAACGAAACGGAAAACTACATGCCGCTTTCGCTGGACCTCGCACACCGCATCCTGCAAGTGCTGGCCGACATCCGTCGCGAAGGCAAGGTGATGACCTACCTCCGTCCCGATGCCAAGAGCCAGGTGACCATTGAATACGATGACAACGGCACGCCCGTCCGTATCGATACCATTGTAGTTTCCACCCAGCACGATGACTTTATCCAGCCGGCCGACGACAGCGAGGCTGCACAACTGAAGGCTGATGAGGAAATGCTTGCTACCATCCGCCGGGATGTCATCGAGATTTTGATGCCGCGCGTCATTGCTTCCATCCACCACGAAAAGGTGCTGGCACTGTTCAACGACCGCATCACGTATCACGTCAACCCTACGGGCAAGTTCGTCATCGGCGGCCCTCACGGAGATACGGGATTGACGGGACGCAAGATTATCGTAGATACATACGGTGGTAAAGGTGCACACGGTGGTGGCGCTTTCTCCGGGAAAGACCCCTCGAAGGTGGACCGCTCGGCTGCATACGCCGCCCGCCATATTGCCAAGAACCTGGTAGCTGCCGGTGTGGCCGACGAGATGCTGGTGCAGGTAAGTTATGCCATCGGTGTGGCGCGCCCTATCAATATCTTCGTCGATACCTACGGCCGCAGCCACGTCAACATGAGCGACGGTGAGATTGCCAAGAAGATTGACGAACTGTTCGACCTCCGCCCGAAAGCCATCGAAGACCGCCTGAAGCTCCGTAACCCCATCTACCAGGAGACTGCCGCTTACGGACACATGGGACGCGAACCGCAGCTCGTTACCAAGCACTTCCGTTCTCGCTACGAGGGCGACAAGGCGATAGAGGTAGAACTCTTCACCTGGGAGAAGCTGGACTATGTGGAGAAGGTGAAAGCCGCATTCGGTTTATAATCAGCGTAGCTTTACAGCTATTTATATAGAAGGCTGCCCTTCTGCTCCGAAGTATCGGGACGGAAGTGGCAGCCTTTGATTTGATAGTAAAACGGAAACTAATCTTTCAAGCAACCAATAGGCACAACATATACGCCATCTTCGCGGCGGAAAGCAAATTTACCTGTACCTGTCAGCACCATCTATCGCTATCCTCTCTTTATACTTTTTCATGCCAAGTTGCTTATTTACAATGGCAAATATACAATGAATTGCCTTTATTCCCTAATTTGGCTAATTATTTTTCCCTAATTTGGCTAAATTCCATTCCCTAATTTGGCTATCCAAGTAGAGAATTTAGTAGTTGCGTAATCCCAGTTATCAGGAAACTGCCGTCTTCGGCCTATAATCCTGCTAATTGTCAATTAAGCAAGTAATCAGCGTAGCTTTACAGCTATTTATATAGAAGGCTGCCCTTCTGCTCCGAAGTATCGGGACGGAAGTGGCAGCCTTTGATTTTAGCAAGATATGCTGTCTGTCATTCAGAGCCAAATGATAGCAGCTTTTTATTTTGAGCTCTCTTTTTCTTCCAATTTCTCCAGTAAGTACTTCACATTCTCTATGTGCAATCGGAAGATTTTGGCCAGTAATTTAGCACTGCCACTTTCTTTTATGATATCCAGCAGAAACTTCATTTGATAGCCAATGTTCTCTGCAGTGCGTTTGCGTTCGCTGTTGGAAATAGACGTCTGTGTCATGTACAATCCGAATCCTTCAATCAGTTGTTTCACTCCCAAAGAGTGATAATCGCCAAAGAGATCGGCAAAGTATTGGAATCTTCCAAGTGTTCCGAGTAGTTTTTTTAGCCGATAAGAGTCCGACCGCTGTACCAGGTAAGTACCCGGACTTACAAAGCAGTTGAGTGTAAGGTAGAAGTTCATCATTTCTTCTTCAGAAGTAAACACTGCGTGCATAAACTGAGTTTCGTCCCCCGGGCGAACCTGCTCATTGTTCAAGATAGCTTCCATAAGCATTGAGTTTGAATAGGTGAATAAATAAGGTGCAATGGGCAGAGGGCGGAAGAGTAGATTTATTGGAATAAAAGAAGCGGTTTCGCCTGTCCCATTGCTCTTCACCAACACGCTAGGCGGGCAGCAGGTGCATTAACACTCTACATGGGGGTGCGAAACCGCCATATAGAATGCAAGTAAGCAGGCATAAAAATGCCTGCCACATCATAGGCAGGTTTCACCCCACCTAGCGTTTATTAGTAAAGAGCAATGCAAATGTATGATATATATCTGATAAAGCCAAATAAGAAGCATTGAAATCTCTATAGGTGATAGATACACAAGTGATAACAGTATAATGCAAAATGAAATACGGTTCATTCGAGAAATCCTAGTTTGGCTATCTAAGTAGAAAATCGTAGTTTACCAGCAAACGAAATCGTAGCTTGCTGGCAAACGAATCTCTCTTCCTCCCTGCTACATCATCATATTCTTCCGGATCGAGAATTTCACGATCGCCATTGCATTGATGGCCGTCAGCGGCAAGTCCATCGGGTCGTGGTGGGCGTTGTAGCTGACGAGGCGGATGCAGCCGGGCTGTTCGGAGTGGTTGACGTACTTCACTGCCAGGTACTCGTCGCCGCCGCGCTGGAAGGAGACGAGGTACATCTCGCCGTAGATGACGTCGCTGAAGTCGCGGATGGACTTGAAGCCGACGATGTCGCCCGCCTTGAGGATGGGGTACATCGAGTCGCCGGAGACGTAGACGGCACCGTCGCACCGGGGGACGTTGGGGATCAGTATCTTGCCCAGGGCGTACTGCGGTCGGTCGGCCAGCAGCGTCTTCAGGTTGGCGGCGGCGGAGATGTCGTAGAGCGTCACGCTGCGGTCGTCCACGGGATCGACGGTTTTCGGTGTGTGAAGTATCTCCACTTCGCCCTGTACCAGGTCGCTGTCGCAGAAGGCGGTGTGGTGCGTGGGCGATCCTTTGCCCGTCAGCAGCCAGTTGTAGTCCACGTCGCTGAGGCGCCCCAGCAGCAGGGGGAAGTCGATGCTGTTGCGCGCTGTCCAGTTGCTCAGTGTGGAGCGTGATATACCCAGAAAGCCGGCAAGCTCACTGTCTGCTTTGAAGCCCTTCACCAGTTTGGCACGCTTCACGATGTCTGCCACGCAGAACATCAGGTCTTTGTCGTTTTCCATATCTTCAGTTTATATCATGTGAATTCTTCGGAACGCGTTAGGCTCTCATTTATATCGGGTTATGTGTTTTTTAAGAATTAATTCCTTAAATTGCTTGTTTTATAAATGAAAACCATATTATCTTTGTAGGGACAAAAATACATATCACGTTTTAGAATTGCAAATATAAGGAGGAGAATTATGGAAAATACACATTTCTATTTCGACAAGCAAAATCAGATAATAAGAAAAAATATTACGCTAAGAAGACTGTAAAACACTCTCTCTGCCGGATGTATGGATGCAGTGTGTTGGAACTATACATCCAGTGTGCTGGATATATAGATGTAGTGCGCTGGATATATATGTCTGGCAAACCGCCCTCACAACCCTCTGACGGTGGGGCGTTCGAGAAAATAACTATTGTATCAATTCTTAACAAAACTATTATGGAACACATTTCAGAAACAAATGTCCGCCTCTGTGGATGTTGCCACAGAATGCTCTCTATTGATCTTTTTTACATTAATAAGCGTACGCACCTTCCCGATAACTATTGCAAGGAGTGTCGCCGGGAATTCAGCAATGCCCGCTATCGTTGTTCACAGCTTGTGGATGAACCCCCTCGCTATCCGGTTATTACCGAAGTTACGGACTATTCTCTCCGTATGGCCCTTATTCTGCACGCACTGCAAGTAGTGCGCCAAAGTGTGCTTGGCAAACGGAAGCGTTTAACTCATAACTCATAACTCTTATCACCATGTCCAGAATCAAAAAACGGGGTCTTGACTATTTCCCCCTGAACACAGACTTTATGCACGACCGCCTGGTGCGACGCATTATGAAACGCGAGGGCGACGGTGCCTTTGCCATCCTGCTGGGAGCACTCTCCTGCATCTACGCCGACGAAGGCTACTATGTGCGTGCCGACGAACTTTTTTATGAAGACCTTTCGGCCTGCCTTTACGAAAAGAGTGCTGCCGATGTGAAACGCATCCTTGCCCTGGCTGTGGAGTACGGCATTTTCAATGCCGCTCTCTTCGGGGAGTATGGTATTCTCACTTCTGCCGAAATACAGCGGCAATATCTTTTCAGCACCAAACGCCGCAAATCGTCTGTAATAGAGGCGCGTTACTGCCTGGTGGACGATTCGCAAGCCGATGAAGATGCGACAACCGAGCCCGGAAATGCAGCAATTAAGCCCGAAAATGCAGCATCGGGTACACATAGCACATCACAGCATAATACATCACAGCATAGCAAAGCATATCCCCTCCTCGATAGTTCCCCCGAAACCGGGGGCACTGAGGGCACGGCTGTACCATCCGCGGAGGAGGAATATCTTCGGAAGATAGAGAGCCTGCAACCGCCTCAGGACGGCACGAACCGCAATTTCGACGGACTGCTCTCCAATCTGCAGCAGTTTCGTATACCGGCGCCGGAGCAGTATGCCATTATTCTTAAAAGCAATTTCGGCGCCATCGGCCATCCCATGTGGAAGGGATTCTATGCCTTGCGCGAGAGCCACGGAAAGATACGGCAGCCGGGACGCTACCTGCTGAGTTTGTGCAATAAATAGTGTTTTCGTAATGTGAATAAATTCATGAAGAAAAACGGCGTTTTTAATTTGTACGCCTCTTAAAATAGGCTTATCTTTGCAATGTGGTTAAGCTTAATACACGAATATAAAACATTTCTATTAACGATTTAAAAACAAAACTATTATGCCAGTAATTTACAAATCATTTCAATCGGTTCTTGCCAACAAGGAGGGCAAGAAACTTTTCTATCCTCGTGTGGTGCTGACGGGCAACGTGGGTACCGATCAAGTGGCGCAGGAGATAGCCGAACTGTCCTCTCTCTCTACCGGTGACTCGAAGAACGTCATCGACAACCTGGTGACCGTGATGACCCGCCACCTGCAATCTTCTGAAAGCGTGACGCTGGATGGTCTGGGTACCTTTCGGCTCGCAATGAAGTCCACCATGAACGGTGTGGAGGATGTTGCAAAGGTATCGGCTACGCAGGCCACGTTGCAGGTGCGTTTTCTGCCTACCTCCAAGCGTAAACTGGATGGAACGGTGTCCACCCGCTCGCTGGTGACCGGGGTGAAGTGCGTGCGCTTCGATCTTCAGGATAATGCCGGTGGCAGCGGCTCGGGTAGCGGTTCCGGTGGCAACGAAGGCGGCGGTGGCAGCGACGGCGACCAGGGCGAAAATCCGCTTGGATAGCAGTCCGCTCTCTATGTACACAAAATTAAACTAATCTGCAGTAAGGAGCCGCCGCTTTCCCCGGCCGGCAGGGGCGAAGAGGCGGTTTCCTTTACTGTTATTCATCACAAAACGATTATCATGCGAAAAATCAACTACATCGTGGTGCATTGCAGCGCCACGCGGGAGGGCTATGCGCTCACTCCCGAGGCTCTGGAAGCAGAGCACCGCCGCCGTGGCTTCCGCGGGACGGGCTATCACTACTATATCCGTCGCGACGGCAACGTCCTCGGCACCCGCTCCCTGGAACTTCCCGGTGCGCATGTGAAGGGACACAACCGGTATTCGGTAGGCATCTGCTACGAAGGCGGACTGGACTCCCGGGGCAACCCGAAGGACACCCGCACGCCGGAACAGCGCTCGGCACTCCGGCTGCTGGTATATCAGCTGCTGAAGCAGTTTCCCAGTGCCCGCGTCTGCGGCCATCGCGACTTCAGCCCGGACCTGAACGGGGACGGAACGGTGGAACCCCGGGAATGGGTGAAGCAGTGCCCGTGCTTCGAGGTAAGTAAGGAATTATGAATAACTAAAACATTGAACATTATGAAAATAAGTAAAGACACTTGGAAAACTATTCTGAAGGTAATTGTCACCGTAGTCACCACTATTGCAGGGGTGCTGGGGGTACAGGCGATGCCGCTGTAGAAAGTAGGGAGGGAGTGTTACCCCTCTCCCTCCCTTTCCATAAAAGAACATTTATACGATCAAACATTTAATACAAAGATATTTATGAAAAAGATATTCATTCTATTTCTATTGACCCATATTATTGCATGTATCACCGCAAGCGCCCAAGAAAGCCCTGTCGATATCATCCGTTCTCCACAAGTGGCGGACATGATAAGATACGACAATACCCCCGTTGCCCTCAATTCCGGCCGCCTCGACCTCAATATCCCCCTGTTGACACTGGAAGATCCTGACTTCAGTTTTCCGGTAACAGCCAGCTACAATTCAGCCGGCTTCATGCCTACCAAGCCCGAGAGCTCTATTGGTCTGAACTGGTCCTTGTCAATGGGAGGTGCCATCTACCGCGAAGTGCGGGGCATGGCGGACGATCTTGAGGGAGATGCCAACCTGCGAGGTTTCTTACATCTGCTGAAAGACAAGAAAAGCTATAATCCACAATCCGTAGCTTCCAATCCGTCTCAGTACCTCAACTTCATTACGGGTCCTGCCTTCAAGGACACCAAGATAGAAGCTACTCCCGACCTCTACCGTTTTTGTTTCGGAAACTATTCGGGAGCCTTCTCCATCGGATATGATGGAACGGTTCAAGTGATTTCCGAAAAGGGAGGCACCCTGAAGGTGGACTTGTCCGGCTATGAATACTTCACGGCCGCCGACAAAAATACCACTATAAAGATCACTGCCGACAATGGCTACCAATACTGGTTCGGAGGTTCGAAGGATAATATGGAATATTCCATCCGATATACCAACTCTCTTGGAAATACCTCGGGAATAGTCTACCCCAGTGCCTTCTTCTTATATAAAGTAGTGGCTCCCAACGGGCGTTCGCTGGACATCAGTTACAAAAAGATACCGGCCTTTTACAACAACGACCCGATGCGAATCATGGATGAACAAGCTTACTCGAACGATTTAAAGAATTACACCACCAACTTCTCCTTCACGGGTCTGCTGAGCTTGAACAGTTACGTAGGAAATGTCGTGCAAACGTCCGGTGGCTTTGCCTTGCACAGCGGGCAGACTGCTGCCTTCAACTACACGCTCACCAAAATAGCCTTGATAGACGAGGTGACATGCGGCGCACAGAAGATGAAGTTCTATTACTCTCCGCGTACCGCCGGAAAGGAGCGTTTCAAGAATGTAGCGTTCACCCTGTCATCCCGTTGCGGAGCGATGCTCGACTCCATCAACCTGCAATACCAGAACAAGCCCATCCAACGGGTGAAACTCCAATATTCCTACCAAGGAGGAACTTATCCCGCCTTCTTCATGACGCAGCTGGTAATGCCGGATAGCGGAACCTATAGTTTTGACTACAACAATGTAGGCACGCTGCCCAATCCGATGAAAGCCAATACAGACTATTGGAACTTCCTGCGCAGCCGAAGCGAAATAGTCAGCCAGATACCGGATATCACGATTTACACTAACAACGACTATAAATATACCACAAACGTTCGTGAACCCAATGCCGAATTGTGTGATGTTGCCTTGCTGAAGACCCTTACCTATCCCACGGGTGGACGTGCCGATATTTCTTATGAAGCACACAGTTATGCCAAAAAAGTGGACCGCACTGCTGCCACTGCCTTCAAACCCACACTGCTGAACCAGACGGCTGACATGACTGCCGGAGGCGCCCGGGTGAAGGGGATTGCTTACTACGACAATCAGGGTTCATCCAAACGCGTTGCCTACGAATATACCAATTCGAAAACAGATACACGCAGCTCGGGCACTCTGTACTATTATCCCAAGTATTTCGATATTCAGAAGTATGCCGTGATATATCAAGGCTCCCAGGTAATCTTGCAACCATTTGCCCAGCCTGCCGCCAACTATTGCAACATCGGATTGAACATCTCGTCTTACGAACAAGACCACGTGCGCTACAGTACAGTGCGCGAAGTGACAGTGGAAGAAACCACCGGCGGAAACCGAAACATATCTTTCTCGGTAGCGCACTCCTCTTCTGTCTTGACGAAGCTTGCCACCGTGAGCATAAAGAAAGGTGTAGGCTACTGGGATATTTCGGGTCTGAAGACCGGAGGAGATGGAACCATCTATCTGAAGCAGAACGGAGTTACCAAAAAGACATTGACTATTGCAGAAACCAACACGCTGAGATACGTCCCGGATGTGGCCGACGGAGAATATGACATCTATGGTATAAAGACCGGAGTCTATGGATTCCTCATCAAGATATATGCCCCCGAAGTGCACAAAGGATTCTACAAGGAAACTCGTTTTACGGACTATTCAACCCATCCCGACAATTTCCTTGACGACAAGGTGTACTGTGAGGCAAGCGGGCACACCCTGACCGACTACGAGACCAACTATGGGCGCCTGTCGCAGGATCGCTCGAAAGAACGTGGCCTTATCCTTTCGGAAAACTGCTACAACGAAACTGCCGGCAAATTGACCGAAAGTACCAGCTACACTTATGTAAGTCCCGGTATACAACCTGCCCGATATACCTACAGTGTAAATTCATACGGGGGCTTTATGCAGCAACTGAACAAAACCTACTATTACCCGATTCTGCTTCAACAAAGAACTCACAGTCGGTATGGTACAAGCGGCAGTTCCAGCCCCGTAGTCCAAGCAGAGACTTATACTTATAACAGTGATGGTTACCCCAGCGAGGCCAGTACCACTAACTCTGCCCAGCAAACAGTGAAGCACAAGTACACTTATCCTGCAGACTATCCTGCGGAAACGGTTTATAGTACAATGCTCACCAAGAACATGCGTGCTCCACGTATTCTGGACGAAACCTACGTAAGCGGCACGCTGACCGGAAAGGTACGCAATACCTACGTCTTGTCGGGCTCATTGCCGGTAGTGGGCAGCATTGAGAAAAGTCGTGGTACGGCAGCACTTACCCCACGCATCAGCTTTGGCTATAGTGGCAACCAGCAGGGAAGGCAAAGCAGCGTAACGTATCGTGACGGCCGGAAAGAAGCCTATCTATGGTCGTACGGTTATCGCCATATTGTGGCAAAGATTGAAGGACTGACGTATGACGAAGTGAAGAACGTTCTGGGAGAGTCTCTCATTACGAGCCTTGCCTCCAACCTGGCACCGGCAGAGAGTACCGTAGAACAAATCCGAACCAAACTATTAGCCAATACCGGCGTCAGTTCGCGTGTTCTAATTACCACTTATCTCTACAAGCCACTGGTAGGCTTGATTCAGCAAATAATGCCCAACGGAGAAAAAACGAGCTACGTTTATAATGCCAATAACCTGCTCCATGTAGTGCGTGACTACGACGGGAAAGACGTGGAACAGTATGATTATAACTACAAACATTAAAAACATCAGAGGATATGAAACGAATCTATTTATTATTGATATTCATGTTTGCCTACTCGGCCATAACCCTGGGACAAGTGTCTACAGAGAGTTATATCCGCACACGCACCATGTTGAAAAATGACGGGAAATCGTATACCGACGGAATCATATATTATGACGGTCTGGGACGCCCGATGCAGACAGTACAGAAGCATACAAAGAATGGGAATCCTGACGGGAAAATCCTTGCTACACTACAAGAATACGATGCGGCCGGCAGAGAATCCAATACTTGGCTGCCTATTGTAGCCTCTTCCGACTTTACCGGTTCCTTGACCTTCAAAAGCAGTGCGCCCGGCAATTACGAAAACGATATCAACCCTTATTCCAAGCAGATTTACGAATCTTCACCATTGAAGCGTATCGTAGAGCAGTATGGCCCCGGACAAGCCTGGCATGCTGGACATCCGATAGCAACGACCTATACCACCAATCTTACATCTGCGCCTTACAATTGTATCAACTACAGTGTAAGCAGCACGGGTACACTGACCAATGGCGGTCCCTATATGGCCAATCAACTCTATGTGACGCAGACTACGGACGAAGACGGTAACAATAGTTACACATTCGTAGACAAACAAGATCGTACCCTGCTCGAACGTCACATGAAAGGCAGCGAAACACACGATACCTACTATGTGTACGACAGTAGCAACCGTCTTTGTTTCGTGCTCCAACCGATGTACCAAAGCTCCGCCAATTTGGACTTGTATGCCTTTCAATATAAGTATGACACGAATGATAATTGCATCTGGAAAAAAGAGCCGGGAACACAGTACGTCGAATACGTATACGACACTCGCGACCGTCTGGCCTTCTCGCAGGATGGTAATCAGCGTGCTGCCGGCAACAAGTGGACTTTTTACGAGTACGACTACCTGAACCGGCTGACACGTCAGGGAGAATGCACCAACAAGACGGTGAATGCCAGTTCAACGGTGCACATCGTCAATTATTACGATGCTTATACATTTATCGGGCAGACCGGCTTCGACAACAGTTTTCCTACCGGTGATACTAGATATGGCAAAGGCCATCCTACGGGTAGCATCCTATCGGTACTGAACAGTAACGACAAGATATATACCGCCTACTTTTACGACATCAAGGGACGCGTAACCATGAATACCCGTAGCAACCTGCTTGGAGGACGTAATGTGACCACCATCACCTACACCTTTACAAACAAGCCTGCAACAGTATCGATGGTGCATACCGCTTCCGGAAAGACTACAAGAGAGGAAGTATACACCTACAGCTACGACTATGCTGACAGGGTGAGCAAGGTGGAGCATACATTGGGAGGCAGCAAGATAACCCTCTACGACTGCGATTACGACAAATTCGGGCGATTGTACACCAAGTCGCTGCATGGTTCGGCAACTAACAAACTGACGTACGCCTACAACCTCCGCAGTTGGCTGACCGGTATCACCGCTACCCGCTTTACTCAGAACTTGTACTACAATACAGGCGTCGGTACAGCGAAGTACAACGGCAACATCAGCAGTACCACCTGGAAAGCCGGCAACGAAACCACCCTCCGCGGCTACAAGTTCACTTACGACGGATTAAGCCGTCTGCTGAACGCCACTTACGGGGAAACTGCAAGCATCAGTACGAATGCCAATCGCTTCTCCGAAAATGTCACTGCCTACGACAAGAACGGCAACATCACGAAGTTGCAGCGTTACGGTCAGACCGGCGCCAGTGCCTTCGGCCTGATTGACGATCTGACCTATACCCTAAGCGGCAACCAATTGAACCGTGTGGACGATGCCGTGACGGCAACTGCCTACAACAGCGGTTTCGAGTTCAAGGATAAAGTGAAACAAGCCGGAGAGTATGCTTACGATGCCAACGGCAATTTAACCAAAGATTTAAACAAGGGAATTACCGGTATTCAATATAATGTATTAAATTTGCCCAGTGTAGTCACGTTCGGTGACGGCAGCATCACCTATACTTATGCAGCAGACGGCACCAAGCTCCGCACCGTGCACAGGACAGGCAGTACTAGCATCACCACCGACTACTGCGGAAATGTGATCTATGAAAATGGTACAGCCAAACAATTGCTGACGGAAGAGGGGTATGTCTCTTTGAGCGATAATAAATATCATTATTACTTGAAAGATCATCAGGGCAACAACCGTGTAGTAATCAATAGTGCCGGTACTCCTGAGGAAACAAACCACTACTACCCCTTCGGCGGTGTATTCGCAAATGCCGGCAATGCCCAGCCTTACAAGTATAACGGCAAAGAGCTTGATGCAAAGAAGGGGTTGAACTGGTATGATTACGGGGCAAGACATTATGATGCGGCAGTGGGAAGGTTTATGACGGTGGATCCGCTGGCGGAGAAGTATTATCCGACGAGTCCGTATACTTATTGTGCTAATAATCCGGTAAGGTTCATAGATACCGATGGGAAAAAAATTGTTGATACTAATGGTAACATTATATATACCAAAGACAACGGTTGGACTCCAAATGCATCTCAGGATGCTGTAAGAATCGGTAATGCGATGATGCAAACTCGTACTGGTACAACACAGTTTAATAAAATGGTTGATACAGATTATGATATAACGTTAAGTATTAGCCCAGAGAGCAAAATTGAAAGTAATAATGGTAAAAGCAAGTATAGGCTGGGAACTTCTAAAAAACACTTTACCAATGGCAAATTGAGCTCTGTCGATATCATAATCTTTGAAGGTACATTAGACAAGTATATTTACGCTAAGACTTCTAAGGCTAAAAAATATAGAGTATCAATCCAAAGTAATGATGAAGCGATAGGGGCAATTGCTACACATGAATCAGTTCATGTAACAGATGAGCAGAACATAAAAGATAGCAAAGAAAATGATGAAAAAGGAACATTTAATGATGTTGAAAGGACTCCAATAGAGGCTGAAATGAATGTATTACGTGAATTATTCAATCAACATAATCTATTTTAGAAGAATGCATATGATGAAATTTATAATAGTATTATTCGTATTAACGATCTCAACGGAAAGTAATCTATTCGCGCAAGATTTGAAAGATGAAGAGATAAAAAAATTTCTTGTTAGTGTCGGTGAAATGCAAGAAGAAGACAGATGTTCTTATTATGCTTATGAATTATTAGACTCGGATACGATAAAGAGTTCTGATAGTTGTGGAATATACCGGATAGGAGTACACGGATCTCATAGTTATACCTATCTACTATTATTGGACAAACAGAAAAAGACCTTTTTGGATTGCCATACTAATTTGTATCAAACATTGAGTTCTGCATTTTCTTTCTTCGATAATTGCAGTTGTCAATTTACTGACTCTGAAAAGCTTTCTTATATAAGAAAAATTATGGATATTTATAACCGAAATGAAACAGCTGTCCCTTGGTAACAATTTTCCTCTAATATAGATTGAATATTCAAGAAAGATTCTATTTTGTAGCTATCCTAACATCAGATATCCCATATCTTGCATGTTAGGATAGCTTTTTGTCATATAACAGTCATGCCATTTCTAATGTTATAAGTATCCTCCGTGCCGGGCTACACCCTTTTTTGCAGATGGCTACACCATCGCATAGAAAGGGTGTAGCCATCCGAGGTAAAAGGTGTAGCCTTGTGAAATGTACCCTACGAATGCTTCTGACGGGGATAATAGCGGCATGCATAGAATCTGTGCTCCTTTGTCCGTGTCTTGTTTTTATACTGCTTCATCCGAAGAAGAAAAGGAAGCGCAAGAATCTACGGCGGCAGATAAAGCTACCCCGACAGTATAACATAACATATCCGACCATAAAAAGCCATGCCCGAAGATCAATGCTCCAAGCGTAGTGTTTCGTATAGCGTTCGCCCAATCGGCCTGGTATAATTGGCTGATTTCTATGCAATAAGAAAACAGTAGGGAGATTGCGGCCGCTTTGAGTATGGATGCCGAAGGGAAAAGAAAGCGTAATCCCAAATAGACCATAGCTGCCCAAAGCGTATCGCCGGCATACTCTGCAATAAACTCAGGCAATGCATCGCCATACTTCCGGGAAGCAAGCCCTGCCAATATGATGACGAAAGTGACGGCTAAGTAAATCCAACGTTTGTATTTCACATCATGATGTTTTAAGTCCATCGCAAATTTATGAAAAATTGACAGGTATAAGTGAGAAGGGGGATTTTTTCTTTAGTATTCCTGTATGAGGATATGTTTTATCCCCGAAATCATGTACCTTTGCACGCATATTTATAAGGTATAGAGCAAGATGATGAATAAGATAAATTCCGTATGCGTGTATAGTGCTTCGAGCACAAAGATCGATCCCGTTTATGTGGATGCTGCCCGTGAGTTGGGCACTTTGTTGGGGCAGAAACAGATCCGGCTGATAAACGGGGCAGGAAATATGGGACTGATGTCCGCTGTTGCCGATGCCGCCCTCGAAGCGGGGGGAGAGGTGACCGGTGTGATCCCTCATTTCATGATAGAGCAGGGGTGGCACCACACGGGCCTCACCAAACTCGTTGAAGTGGAAAGCATGCACGAGCGGAAGAAGATGATGGCCGACCTGAGCGATGCCATCATTGCCCTGCCCGGCGGATGTGGCACGCTGGAAGAACTGCTGGAGGTCATCACCTGGAAGCAGCTGGGACTTTATCTCAACCCGATCGTCATTCTGAATACCAAAGGCTATTACAACCCCTTGCTCGATATGCTTCGCCGGGCGGTGGACGAGAACTTTATGCGCGAGCAGCATGGTGCCATCTGGCACGTGGCGCAGACGCCGCAGGAGGCAATAGACCTGATACACACCATCCCTCTGTGGGATGCTTCCATCCGTAAATTTGCTGCAATATGATGACCCTGTTGATGGTTTGGGCAGTGACGGGAACGGAAGGAATCCCGCTTCCTTATTCTCCGCGTATGGACGACGGCATCACCGTGGTTCTGCTGTGCTGCTTCTTTCTGTCGGCCTATGTCTTGTCGCGCAGCCGCAAGTTCCTGTTGCAACTGGTGAAGGATTTTCTGCTGCATCGTGAGCGTACCAGCATCTTTGCAACCTCTACAGCTGCGGATATGCGCTATTTATTGCTGCTGACGCTGCAGACCTGTGTACTTGGCGGCGTTTGCCTCTTCAATTACTTCAACGATATCCGGCCGGAGTTGGTGCATCACGTGCCTCCGTTTGTCCTGCTGGGCATATATATAGGCATCTGCCTGCTCTATTTGTTCCTGAAATGGCTGCTCTACTCCTTTCTGGGTTGGATTTTTTTTGACGAAAGTACTACTTCTCTCTGGATTGAGTCTTATTGGACCCTACTCTATTACCTCGGATTCGCACTTTTCCCGTTTGCTCTGTTCATTGTTTATTTTGATTTGAACTTGTATTTAACGATAATAATTGGATTGATTTTGCTCTTTTTTACTAAAATATTGATGCTATATAAGTGGTTAAAGCTTTTTTGTAACAATTTATATGGCAGTTTGCTTTTAATTTTATACTTTTGTGCCCTTGAAATCATACCTTGTTTCATACTGTATCAAGCTATGATGCAACTAAACGATTATTTGATAATAAAATTTTAGGACGTTGAAAATTAAGAAAGTACTTGTGTCGCAGCCGAAACCGGCATCAGAGAAATCTCCTTACTACGACATCGCCGAGAAGTACGGTGTGAAAATAGATTTTCGCCCGTTTATCAAAGTGGAGAGCCTTTCAGCGAAAGAGTTCAGACAGCAGAAAGTTTCAATCTTGGATCATACCGCTGTCATTTTCACTTCGCGTCATGCTATCGACCATTTTTTCCATCTATGTACAGAGTTGCGTGTGACGATTCCCGAAACCATGAAGTATTTCTGCGTGACGGAAGCCGTTGCTTTGTATATCCAGAAGTATGTGCAATACCGCAAGCGTAAGATCTTCTTCGGGAATACCGGAAAAATAGATGATTTGCTGCCTTCTATCGTAAAGCATAAGACTGAGAAGTACTTGGTGCCGATGTCGGATGTACATTCAGACGATATCAAGAACTTGTTGGACAAGAACAAGATCCAACATACGGAGGCTGTTATGTACCGCACTGTCAGCAATGATTTCAGTGCCGATGAAGTATTCGACTATGATATGCTGGTGTTCTTCAGCCCGTCCGGAGTTACTTCCTTGAAGAAGAATTTCCCGGATTTCGACCAGAAAGAGATCAAGATCGGTACCTTCGGATCTACCACTGCGCAGGCTGTTCGTGATGCCGGACTTCGTCTGGACTTGGAAGCTCCCAGCGTGCAGGCGCCCTCTATGACGGCAGCGCTCGATATGTTTATTAAGGAGAACAATAAAGGAAAATAACGAAAAAGTTATAAGTTGTGAGTTATAAGTTATTGGTTTGTAACTTGTAGCTGTAACAGCAAACTGATAGATTACGAGCTACAAGTGGTTGTGCTTTTATGCCGCCGGGCACTTGTAGCTCGTTTTTTATAGCAAATCACTCATAACTTATCACTCATAACTAAACTCATAACTCATGCCCAATACCCTGCGTAAGGCCGAAAGGCTGGATAAGAAGAAAGTGATTGAGAAGATGTTTGCGGGCGGTTCGCGTTCGTTTGCAGTCTTCCCTTTGCGCGTGGTATATTTGCCGGTGGAGGAGTTGGAGGCGCCTGTTTCTATCCTTATCAGTGTTTCGAAGCGCCGTTTCAAGCGGGCAGTGAAACGTAATCGTGTAAAGCGCCAGATACGGGAGGCTTATCGTGTAAACAAACACGCGCTCCTGGATGTGCTGGCAGAAAAGCAATGCCGGCTGGCCGTTGCTTTTATCTATCTCTCGGATCAGTTGGTAGAGTCCTCGGTTATCGAAGACCGGATGAAGACTGCTTTGGCGCGCATTGCCGAAAAGGTGACGGCGCAGGATGCTCCGGAGTCATGAAAAGACTGCTTTCATATCTGCTGCTACTTCCTATTTACTTCTATCAGAGGTGTATCTCACCCATGCTTTCCCCGTCGTGCCGGTTTACTCCTACTTGCTCGCAATATGCGGTGGAGGCTATCAAGAAACATGGACCTTTCAAAGGGCTTTGCCTGGCGGTGAAGCGTATACTGCGCTGCCATCCCTGGGGAGGCTCAGGATATGATCCCGTTCCATGAAGATGCCCGTCGACATACATACCCATCAGTTGCCGCAAGTGCCCGGAGAGGCGATTGTGAACTGCTATCCCGAAATGTTTTCCCCGCAGGAAGGCGGATGGTATTCGGTGGGGATACATCCGTGGTATATTGCTGCGTCGGATGATAAGAAAAACTGCCTCGAAGTGTTAGTACGCCATCCTCAGGTCTTGGCCGTAGGAGAAGCAGGGCTTGATAAACTGGCGGATGCTCCTATGGACTTGCAGCTTGAAGTATTCGAATTCCAGGCTCGCCTGGCCGAAGAAGTAGAGAAACCCTTGGTGATTCACCTGGTGAAAGCCGCCGACGAACTGCTGAAGTTACGGCGTACATTGCGCCCTGCAATGCCGTGGGTCATTCATGGCTTCCGCGGCAAGGCAGCTTTGGCAGAAGACTATCTGCGGCATGGCTTTTACCTTTCTTTCGGAGAGAAATACCAGGCAGAAGCACTTCTGACCACCCCTGCCGACCGTCTGTTCATCGAGACGGACGAGAGCACCGTTCCCATCAAAGAACTCTATGCGCGGGCTGCCGCACTGCGCGGAATATCTCCGGAGGAAATGCGTGAGATAGTGTCGGGAAACATCAGTAAAGTCTTTTTTAAACGATAAGAGTTGTTTCTTCGAATAAAGAGTCGTATTTTTGCGCCGGTTAATATAAACCAAACAATTAATAGATAATCATTTAAATAATTACTTAGATAATCTGATCATTCGATGAATTTTGTAGAAGAATTAAGATGGCGTGGCATGCTCCACGATATGATGCCGGGTACGGAAGAGCTTCTGGCTAAGGAACAAGTGACTGCATACATTGGTTTTGACCCTACTGCGGACTCTTTACACATCGGCCACCTTTGCAGTGTGATGATTTTGCGTCATTTCCAGCGTTGCGGACACAAGCCGTTGGCACTGATCGGCGGTGCTACGGGTATGATTGGCGACCCTTCGGGCAAATCGGCCGAACGTAACCTGCTTACCGAAGAAACCTTGCAGCACAATATGGACGGCATGAAGGCGCAGCTATCCAAGTTCCTGGACTTTGATTCGGATGCCCCCAACCGTGCCGAGTTGGTGAACAACTATGATTGGATGAAAGACTTCACCTTCCTTGACTTTGCCCGCGAAGTAGGCAAGCACATCACCGTGAACTACATGATGGCAAAGGATTCTGTAAAGAAGCGTCTGAACGGCGAGGCACGCGACGGTCTTTCTTTCACGGAGTTCACTTACCAGCTGTTGCAGGGTTACGACTTCCTTCATCTGTACGAAACCAAAGGCTGCAAGCTCCAGATGGGTGGCAGCGACCAGTGGGGTAACATCACCACCGGTTCCGAATTGATTCGCCGTACCAATGGCGGTGAGGCTTTTGCCTTGACCTGCCCGCTGATTACGAAAGCCGATGGCGGTAAGTTCGGTAAGACGGAGTCCGGTAACATCTGGCTCGATCCGCGCTATACTTCTCCTTATAAATTCTATCAATTCTGGCTGAACGTGAGCGATGCCGATGCAGCCCGTTACATCAAGATATTCACAGCGCTCTCCCGCGAAGAAATCGAAGCGCTGACTGCCGAGCACGAAGCGGCTCCCCACTTGCGTGTTCTTCAGAAGCGCCTGGCTCAGGAGGTGACTATCATGGTTCACTCCGAAGAAGATTACAATGCAGCTGTAGATGCTTCCAATATACTGTTCGGCAATGCTACTTCCGACGCTTTGAAGAAGTTGGACGAAGACACGTTGCTGGCTGTTTTCGAAGGTGTTCCGCAGTTCGAAGTTTCCCGTGATGCCTTGGCTGCCGGTGTGAAGGCAGTAGATCTTTTCGTTGACAATGCAGCTGTCTTTGCCTCCAAAGGCGAGATGCGCAAGCTGGTGCAAGGTGGCGGCGTTTCTTTGAATAAAGAGAAACTTGCCGCTTTCGATCAGGTGATTACTACTGCCGACTTGCTGGACGAAAAGTACCTTCTGGTGCAGCGTGGCAAGAAGAATTATTACTTGATTATCGCCAAATAATACAGAGATAGGAAAAAATAGTCCCGAAATATTTGGATATTTCGGGACATAGCTCTATCTTTGCACCGCTTTTTAACAGAAAGCCCCATGTTTGGACTATGGTGTAATGGTAGCACAACAGGTTTTGGTTCTGTTTGTCCAAGTTCGAATCTTGGTAGTCCAACAATGAAAAGTCCTTGTCGAGTTCTCGGCAAGGACTTTTTTATTCCCTTCCTTTTGCTAAATTCATTCACAAATCCTGGATCAACGTAAAACCCTGAGGGATTTTCCTATTATGCATATAACTTAGTTAA